>ENA-ORMC01000598-ORMC01000598.1-human-gut-metagenome-genome-assembly--contig:-NODE-598-length-10544-cov-4.2638_pt1 | contig 10544 bp, 7 predicted proteins | sample MGYA00243076_ERZ508842 | MGnify/ENA primary metagenome ERZ508842 (study PRJEB26277, sample SAMN04329816) | human gut metagenome | biome: human-associated habitat | host: Homo sapiens | place: USA... | reverse complement strand
TCAAGATGCACTTCCGCGGCAGCAATGCCATCAATTCCAAAGTAACCGGCAGCGGAATAGGCCTGTTGTTGGTATGGAAACTCGTGCACATACACAAAGGGAAGCTCAGTTTTACCAGTACGGAAGGCAAGGGCTCCTGCATCAAAGTCTCTTTCCCCAAAGGCGAGAAGCGCTACCGCAAAGCCATGCACCGCCCTATTCCCCTAACGGAAAAAGAGCAGGAACGGAAAAAGTTAAATGACCTGGAGCCAATAACCCCTGCAAAGGAGAGTACGCCGGATCTTCCCGTTGCAACGGCAGTTACTTCCGTAGAGGGTTACGAAGATGCCCAGCTGAAAACTCAGGACGCCGATAACCGTTCAAAGATATTGGTGGTAGAGGACAACGACGAGTTAAGAGAATATCTGCGCCGCACTCTGGCAGAGAACTACCATGTGCAGGTATGTTCCAACGGTAAGTCGGCGCTCTATATTATAAAAGAATATTTCCCCGACCTGATTATATCGGATATTATGATGCCCGAAATGCGGGGCGACGAGCTATGTCAGGTCGTAAAAAACGATATTGCCACTTCCCACATTCCCATTATCCTGCTAACCGCCCTCAATACGGATAAAAACATCATCGACGGGCTGCAAACCGGAGCAGACGAGTACATCGTGAAACCGTTTAACATCGGAATTCTGCGTGCCACCATTGCCAATCTGTTAGCCAACCGCGCTTTGTTGCGCCACAGATATGCCGATCTGGAGTTGAATGATGACACCCACAATACGGAATGTCTCAACTGCGCTACGGATCTGGACTGGAAATTCATAGCCAGCATCAAGAAGAATGTGGAAGAAAACATGGACAATCCGACCTTCAACATTGACCTGCTTTGCACCTTGCTCAACATGAGCCGTACCAGCTTCTACAACAAGCTAAAGGCGCTGACCGACCAGGCTCCGGGAGATTATGTCCGCCTGATCCGCCTGAAACACGCCATGAAGCTGCTGAAAGAGCAGAAGCACACAATCACTGAAATTGCAGAAATGACCGGATTCAGCGATGCCAAGTACTTCCGCGAAGTCTTTAAGAAACATTTCAATGTAAGTCCGAGCCAATATGCAAAAGAAGACGGCAATATTGGCGAAACGAAACAACAGACCGAATGATAGCATTACCTATATGATATGACGAACATATATATTGAAGCATTTACCATTTTCTTTAAAATCGGAGCATTCACCATCGGCGGCGGTTACGCCATGGTTCCCTTAATCGAAAACGAAATCGTTACGAAGCGCGGATGGATAGCCAAAGAAGATTTTATAGACCTGCTTGCCATATCCCAGTCGGCGCCGGGTATCCTCGCGGTCAACATATCCATCTTCATCGGCTATCGCCTGAGAGGAATACGAGGAAGCATCATCACAGCTTTGGGAACGGTACTTCCGTCTTTCCTCATCATCCTTGCCATAGCTCTATTCTTCCATAATTTCAAAGACAATATCTACGTAGAACGCATCTTCAAGGGGATTCGCCCGGCCGTTGTGGCACTGATAGCCGCCCCGACCTTCAGCATGGCGAAGTCCGCCAAAATCAACCGCCACACAATTTGGATTCCGGTTGTCTCGGCGTTGCTCATTTGGTTATTGGGCTTCTCCCCTATTTGGATTATCATAGCTGCCGGCATAGGCGGATACCTGTTCGGAAAGCTACGTTCTCCGAAAGTTAAAAGTTAGAGAGGACGGTAGCACGCTGATAACTGATAACTGATAACTAACCCCTAACCACTTAATCATTGCATTATGCTTTTTCTTCAACTATTCTATACATTCTTTAAAATCGGCCTTTTCGGTTTTGGCGGCGGATACGCCATGCTGTCCATGATACAGGGTGAAGTAGTGACCCGGTACGGTTGGTTGACATCACAGGAATTCACAGATATCGTAGCCATCAGCCAGATGACACCCGGTCCCATCGGTATCAATTCCGCAACTTATGTAGGGTATACCACGATAGCGGCGCATTATGGCACAAGCATGGGAGTGTTGGGATCGTGCATTGCTACCTTCGCCGTAGTGCTTCCCTCGTTCATTCTGATGCTCACTATCAGCAAATTCTTTCTGAAATACCAAAAGCATCCGGCGGTGGAAGCCGTATTCAGCGGACTTCGTCCTGCCGTAGTGGGATTGTTGGCATCGGCGGCACTGGTCTTGATGAATGAGGAGAACTTCAGTTCGCCCGATGAAGACATGTACTCTTTCATAATCAGCAGCATCATCTTCCTTATAGCTTTCATCGGAACAAGAAAGTACAAGGCCAACCCCATATTAATGATTATAGCGTGTGGAATAGCCGGGCTGCTACTCTATTAGTGCCGCTCCAAGGCCAAGCCGTAAGGGAGGCAGACAGATCATCCCCGGAGGCAAATAAAATATGCCCGGAAGAAACGTATATATCTTCCGGGCATATTTTGCATAAAGCAGCCGCAGCTCCTACAACTTCACTTTCTTTGCCACCGACTTGGATTCGTTATGCAAGCGGTCGAGCGCCGTAACGACATAGCGGTATTTCGTCTTGCCGTCCTCATAAGGCAACTTATAGAAAGTGTTGCGTGTGATAGCCACAATGTGTGAAGGATCGTCAATGTCCACCTTCTCTTTTGAGCCGAAGCGATAGACAACATACTGTACAGGACGGTTCATCTCATCCTTAAACTTCGGTGCTGTCCAGAAAAGGATGTAGCCGTCGGCAGTCCATACCGGCTTCACTTTGCGTACTTTGTCCGGCGCGTCATTGTCCATAAAGTCGAATACGGGAGGCAGAGCCGGATATTTATGATACTCGGCCACCAGCGCGTCCCGGTATTTTCCTACGTTCTCCACTACGGCACTGGCAGGCCATTGGCAACTGCCGCCAATCGTCTGGTAGGCCCGTTGCAGAGCCATCTTACGGGGAAGCTGGTTGATGGAAGGGTTCTTCGGGTCAGCGTTCTGCACCGTATTCACCACAGACTGGCCTATGAATAACGGACGGTTCTCCGTATGCCTTGCCCACCATTTCACCAATGTTTCATAGTCGGCCGCCGGATGTCCTATCTGCCAGTATATCTGCGGAATGTTATAGTCCACCCAGCCCTTGCGTGCCCACAAAAGCACATCGGCATACAAATCATCATAATTCTGCAAACCATTCGTATCGCTGCCCAGCGGGTCGCTTTTCTGATTGCGATAGATGCCGAAAGGACTTACTCCGAACTTCACCCAAGGCTTCAGCCCGCGAACCGTCTCGTGTATCTTCTGAATGAGGATATTCACATTGCTGCGGCGCCAGTCCGCCTTATTGCTGAAACCGCCGCCATAGCGTGCAAAGCTCGCATCATCCGGAAAGTCCTTCCCTTTAATGGGGTAAGGATAGAAGTAATCATCCATGTGAATGGCATCCACATCATAACGCGAAACAATATCGGTGACCACCTTACAGATGTGGTTACGGCTTTCGGGCAATGCCGGGTCAAAATACAACTGATCGCCGTACGTCACAAACCACTCCGGATGCGAGTTATAAATATGGATAGGCGAAAGTTCATTTTTCAACGAAGTCTTTACGCGGTAAGGGTTAATCCAAGCATGAAACTCCATGCCACGCTTGTGACATTCCTCAATCATGAACTGCATCGGATCCCAGTAAGGCTCCGGCACCTTCCCCTGCACGCCCGTCAGGAAGCGGCTCCATGGCTCATATTGCGAAGCATACAATGCATCCGCCTCAGGACGCACCTGAAAAATAATGGCATTGATACCTGCGCCTTGCAAGCTGTTCAACTGATTTATCAAAGTCTGCTTCAGCTTATCAGTGGGCATGCCACGAAACTGTCCGTTCACAGCCTGTATCCATGCGGCGCGGAATTCACGTTTGGGATGATTGGCAGCAGGTGTTTGCTGTGCCTGTATGGTCAGTACCTGAACGCACAGCAATAATAGCAAGAGGAGATTTCTAAATTTCATTTTGTTCTTTTTAAATATTGCATGGCAAAGATAATGATTATCTTTGTACCCCAATTCATTTTCAATAGTCTATGACAAAAAATACATCTATCATCATAAAAGGAGCCCGTGTCAATAACCTGAAGAACATTGACGTAGAGATACCCCGCAACAGGCTGGTCGTCATCACCGGACTATCCGGCTCCGGCAAATCCTCACTTGCATTCGATACGCTTTATGCCGAAGGGCAACGCCGGTACGTGGAGAGCCTCAGCAGTTACGCCCGTCAGTTTTTGGGACGCATGAGCAAGCCCGAATGTGATTTCATCAAAGGCATCCCCCCTGCTATTGCCATCGAACAGAAGGTAAGCAGCCGCAACCCGCGCTCCACAGTGGGAACCTCCACCGAAATTTACGAATACCTACGTTTGCTCTATGCCCGGGTGGGACGGACATTCAGCCCGGTCAGCGGTCAGGAGGTGAAGAAGCACTCCACCGAAGACATTGTGAACTGCATGCTCCAGCAGCCCGAAGGAACACGCTACACCGTACTCGCTCCGATATTGCTCCGCGAGGGACGCACCTTGCAGCAGCAACTGGAGATAGATATGAAACAGGGATTCAACCGGCTGGAAGTAAACGGAGAAATGGTGCGCATTGACGAATACCAGCCCAAAGACGGCGACACCCTGTTTCTTTTGGTAGACCGCATGACTGCTTCCAGTGAAAAAGATGCCGTCAGCCGCCTTACCGATTCCGCCGAAACCGCCATGTACGAAGGCGACGGGGCCTGCCTGCTACGCTTCTACCAGCCGGACGGCAGCACCAGCCTGTACCGTTTCAGCACCAAATTCGAGGCGGACGGCATCACGTTTGAAGAGCCCAACGACCAGATGTTCTCCTTCAACTCCCCTATCGGAGCCTGTCCGGAGTGTGAGGGTTTCGGACGTGTCGTCGGCATTGACGAGCATCTGGTCATCCCCAACCGTTCCCTCTCCGTCTACGAAGGTGCGGTGGTGTGCTGGCGAGGCGAGAAGATGGGCGAGTGGAAAGACATGGTGATACGCGGTGCGGAAAAAGCCGGCTTCCCCATTTTCACCCCTTACTACCAACTGACGGACGAACAGCGCCGGATGCTGTGGGAAGGGACCCGTTACTTCGAGGGCATCAACGCCTTCTTCAAGATGGTGCAGGAGAATCAATACAAGATACAATATCGCGTAATGCTGGCACGCTATCGCGGCAAAACGCTTTGCCCCAAATGTCATGGCACAAGGTTGAAACCCGAAGCCGGCTATGTCCGGGTAGGCGGACGCAGCATCTCCGAATTGGTGGACCTGCCCATCACCGAACTAAAAACCTTTTTCGATAACCTGAAACTGGACAAGCACGACACCGACGTGGCACGCCGCATCCTCATAGAAATCAACAACCGCATCCGCTTCCTGCTGGATGTAGGTTTGGGGTATCTCACGCTGAACCGTCTCAGCAATTCGCTTTCCGGCGGCGAGAGCCAGCGCATCAATCTGGCAACTTCGCTCGGAAGCAGCCTTGTGGGCAGTCTCTACATATTGGACGAGCCGAGCATCGGACTTCACAGCCGCGACACAGACAAGCTGATACATGTCCTGCGCCAACTGCAACAACTGGGCAATACGGTAGTGGTAGTGGAACACGATGAAGAAATTATCCGGGCTGCCGACTATATCATCGACATCGGTCCCAAAGCCGGACGCCTGGGAGGAGAAGTTGTGTATCAAGGGGACATGAAAGACCTGCAAAAGAACAGCAACAGCTACACAGTGCGTTATCTTTTGGGCGAGGAAATCATTCCCGTACCCGAAAGCCGCCGTCCCTGGAACCAGTATATTGAAATCACAGGTGCACGCGAGAACAACCTGAAAGGCGTGGACGTACGTATCCCGCTTAATGTAATGACGGTAGTCACCGGCGTGTCGGGTTCGGGCAAGAGTACGCTGGTACGCGACATCTTCTTCCGCGCCCTCAAACGCGAGTTGGACGAATGCAGCGAACGTCCCGGAGAGTTTGCCACCATCGGTGGAGATTTGCAGAACCTGCGCAATGTTGAGTTCGTAGACCAGAACCCTATCGGCAAATCTTCGCGTTCCAATCCCGTAACCTATATCAAGGCTTACGATGAGATTCGTAAGTTATGGTCGGAACAACCCCTTGCCAAGCAAATGGGCTACACCGCCGGGCACTTCAGCTTCAACAGTGAAGGCGGCCGTTGCGAGGAATGTAAGGGAGAAGGCACTATCACCGTAGAAATGCAGTTCATGGCCGACCTCGTACTGGAGTGCGAATCCTGTCATGGCAAACGTTTCAAGACCGATACCTTGGAAGTGAAGTTCCACGATGTCAACATCTATGATGTGCTGGAAATGACCGTTAACCAAGCCATTGAGTTCTTCACCCAATATGGGCAAAAGAAAATAGTGAAACGCCTGCAACCTCTGCAAGATGTCGGATTGGGATACATCAAGCTCGGCCAGTCGTCGTCCACCCTGTCCGGAGGCGAGAACCAGCGCGTAAAATTAGCCTATTATCTCAGCATGGAGAAAGCAGACCCTACACTTTTCATCTTTGACGAACCGACCACCGGACTGCACTTTCACGACATCCGCAAATTGCTGGAAGCCTTCGATGCTTTGATACGCCGGGGACACTCCATCGTCATTATCGAGCACAACATGGACGTGGTGAAATGTGCCGACCATGTTATCGACCTCGGCCCTGAGGGCGGAGACAAAGGCGGATATATCGTAGCAACCGGCACGCCGGAAGAGGTAGCGGCATGTGCAGCAAGCTATACCGGACAGTTCCTAAAGGAGAAACTACAATAAAACAACAGTGCAATCCCGTCAAAATCGTCTCGTGAGATAAATAAATTCATCTCGTGGGACGATTTTTTTCATCCCATGGGACAAAAAAATTCGTCTCGTAAGAAGAAATAAATCCTCTCACGAGACGAAATCAACTATCATACAAGCGTTCTTTCCTCTTCCCTTAGAAGTAGAAACCGAATCCCACTTTCAGACCGAACTCCGAACGGTCTTTGTCTATATCCCAATAAACGGCAGGTTCAATGGTCACTGTGCGTGACAGGAAAAATGCATAACCGGCCTCCATGCCGAAGCCGAAACGGGTTTTATCTCCACCGTCCCAATCGTAACGGTTCAGGTCTACGCCGGCTCCCAAGAAAACGCCTACCTTACTGATGTAGTAACGTCCGCCCACACCCAACGTATAGACATCCGTTCCCCCGCCTTGCCATTTCGCACCGGCATCTATCAGCAGAGCTACATTATCCACCAAAAACGCACCGCCTTTGGCTTCAAGGCCGAAATGGGCTTTGTCCGTTTCTGTATTATAGGAGAAGTTGAGCCCCGTAACGGAAGGATTCACGAACCATTTCCCTTTTTCAAATTGCGCGTGGGCAGCCATAGTACCAATAAGCAGGCACACGAGTAATGCTAATCTTTTCATCTTATTTCTATTTTTGAGTGAATAATTATTTTTGTTCTGTCCTATCCTCTTCACGACGTTTCCGCTGTAACTCTTCTTTTTTACGAAGCACCAGCCACAACACAAGTACAATGACATACGAAGCAATTACGGTTATATATTTCTCCGTATTGCTGATTTCCGTATTGCGCGGCAGGAAATATGCCGCAGTAGCAGAAACATAAATAAGCAGGGCTACGGTCAGCCCCGTAGATTTATTGAATTTCTTCATCAATTAAAGGGTTTTAATCTGTTTGTTTTTCCATACAATGAACCACGCCAACGCAATCACAACACTTGCCATTCCCATGCCGTAGGCCACCGGATGTGACATGCCGAACCCTTCCGGTGCTATGCAGATATAAGTTGTACAGACGCAGGTCATGAAGAAAGCCGGTATCAATGTGAGGAAATATTGTTTCTTTGCACGCACCAGATACACGGTTATCGCCCACAAGGTGAAAACGGACAACGTCTGATTGGCCCATGCGAAATAACGCCATATCATGTCAAAACCGTCTTTGTCGCGCAGGCTGTACAGCAGCAATCCGATAGCAGCCAAAAACATCGGCACACATATATATAAACGACTGCGAATGGACTTTTGTTCCATACCCAGAAAGTCCGCATCGATCAGCCGCGCCGAACGGAAAGCCGTATCGCCACTCGTAATGGGAGCAGCAATCACTCCCAGCACAGCCAACACGCCACCGACGGCTCCCAGCCAGTTTTTCGTAATGGCATCCACTATGACAGCGGCATTGGTCTCTTCCATTCCGTTCTCGTGGAAAAAACAGGTAGCCGCAGCAGCCCAGATAAGCGCTACGATGCCTTCGGTAATCATAGCCCCATAAAATACGGGACGACCATGGCGTTCACTCGTCATGCAACGCGCCATTAACGGGCTTTGCGTGGCGTGGAAGCCACTGATTGCCCCACACGCAATGCTGACAAACATGATAGGAAAGATAGGCAATGCGGAGGCGTTGGGATTGGTATTCTGCAAGCCGTCCCATACTTCCGGCAGCACCGGATGCTTCACGTAAAGCATCACCAGAATTCCTACCGCCATAAACAGCAGTGCGATAGCAAACAGCGGGTATATCTTGCCGATAATCTTATCTACCGGCAACAGCGTGGCAAGTACATAATAGATAAAGACTACTACAATCCAAAAAGTGGTGTCCAGCGTTTCCGGTGTCAGACTGGCAAGCAGCCCGGCAGGTCCTGCCACAAACACAGCGCCTACCAATATCATCAGGATAACGGTGAATCCGCGCATGACCTGCTTGGTGGTCAGCCCCAAATAGCGGCCTATAATCTCCGGCAAACTCTCGCCATCGTGACGCAACGAAAGCATTCCCGCAAAATAGTCATGCACCGCACCGGCGAAAATACTTCCCAAAACAATCCACAGATAAGATGCCGTACCGAACTTGGCTCCCATAATCGCACCGAAGATCGGTCCCAAGCCTGCAATGTTCAGAAATTGTATCATGAAGATTTTCCACGTAGGCAGCGGGATATAGTCCACCCCGTCGGCTTTTGTGAGAGCTGGTGTCTTGCGGTCGTCCGGACCAAATACGCGCTCTATGAAACGTCCGTAAATGAAATAGCCTGCAATCAACGCCAACAGGCAAAGCGTAAATGTAATCATGGCATGCTAAATTTAATGTGGATGCTCAGTGTTAATGTATTTTATGTATGCAAATGTAACAGTTTCCAACCAAACTATGCAAACTTATCAGGTGATTTACTTATCTTCGCCGTAAAATATAACAGAAATAAAGAAGTTAATGGGAATTTATTTCACCCCAAAACAGGATACTATTATGAAGAAATTATGCTTTATACTACTATTATATGCCTTCTGCCTCCTGCCACTTGCCGCACAGCATCCTCCCAAGCATGAAGTGCGTGCCGCATGGATCACCGCCGTTTACGGATTGGACTGGCCGCGTACTCGTGCCACCACTCCCGAAGGCATCCGTAAGCAACAAGCCGAACTTGTGGAAATACTGGACAAACTGAAAGCAGCCAACTTCAATACGGTACTTTTCCAAACCCGTACTCGTGGCGACGTATTATACCAATCAGCAATCGAACCCTATAATTCCATCCTAACAGGAAAAGTCGGCGGTAATCCCGGTTACGACCCGCTTGCCTTTGCCATAGCAGAGTGCCACAAACGGGGAATGGAATGTCATGCCTGGATGGTTACCATCCCCTTGGGCAACCGCAAACACGTTGCCGCCCTCGGCAAAGAGTCGGTCACCAAACGCAAACCGGCAATCTGCGTGCCCTATAAACGTGAATACTTCCTCAACCCCGGACACCCCCAAACCAAAGAATACCTGATGAGTCTTGTCCGCGAAGTGGTGGAACGCTACGACGTAGACGGTGTGCACTTCGACTATCTGCGTTATCCCGAACATGCCCTGCGCTTCTCCGACAGTTACACTTACAGGAAATACGGCAACGGACGGGATCTTGCCCAATGGAGGCGGGACAATATCACAGAGATTGTCCGCTACCTTTACAAAGGGGTCAAGGCGCTGAAACCCTGGGTCAAAGTCAGTACCTGCCCCGTAGGCAAGTACCGCGACACATCCCGTTACCCGTCCCGCGGCTGGAATGCATTCCACACAGTCTATCAGGACGTACAAGGCTGGCTGGGCGAAGGCATACAAGACCAGGTCTACCCCATGATGTATTTTCGTGGCAACGGTTTCTATCCTTTCGCCCTCGACTGGCAGGAGCAAAGCAACGGTCGGCAGATTATTCCCGGACTGGGCATCTATTTCCTCGATCCCAGCGAAGGCAACTGGACAGTGGATGAAGTGGAACGGCAGATAAACTTCACCCGTACACATGGCTTGGCAGGCGAAGGGCACTATCGCGCGAAGTACCTCATGGACAATACGCAAGGGCTTTATGATATCCTTGAAGAGCATTACTACACTGCTCCCGCCTTGCAACCCGCCATGCCATGGATAGACAATGTGCCGCCCAGCGTTCCCACTCGGCTCAAGGTTGAGACACTGT
>ENA-ORMC01000596-ORMC01000596.1-human-gut-metagenome-genome-assembly--contig:-NODE-596-length-10610-cov-3.64472_pt1 | contig 10610 bp, 8 predicted proteins | sample MGYA00243076_ERZ508842 | MGnify/ENA primary metagenome ERZ508842 (study PRJEB26277, sample SAMN04329816) | human gut metagenome | biome: human-associated habitat | host: Homo sapiens | place: USA... | reverse complement strand
ACCGGTGAGGCGAGGTTGCTCATCGCCCGTCCCATCATCGGCCCGCCGTTGAGCACTTTCACATCCCCGGCCGGCACGCCTCCCGCAGCCTCCAACAGGACAGCCACCGGCGTTCCGAAACGGACGAGCAGATTTTTCGGAGCCTCCATCTGGCGGCCCGTAACAGTCACCACCCGCTCGATCAAAGGTTTGTTCTTCTGCACCGCATCGTACACGGCCACCGTCGTCGAAACATTGCAGACGACGGCCCCCACGTCGATCGGCAGTCCCGGCGGCGGCGGAACCTCCCGACCCGTAACGGCTGCGATCAACTGTTTTTCGCCCCCCTGCGGATAACGGACCCGAAGCGGAACGACCCGGATTCCGGGGTACGACGGAGCCAGCCGGCTCAATCGGGCGATCGCATCCGGTTTGTTGTTCTCGATTCCAATCGAAGCGCCGCTCACGCCGAGCGCCCGCATCAGGATCGTGACGCCCACGAGCAGCTCTTCACTCCGTTCGAGCATCACCCGATGGTCGGACGTCAGGTAAGGTTCGCACTCGACACCATTGATAATCAAGTGCTCGACCTTTTTCCCGGCAGGCACCGTCAGTTTGACCTGCGTGGGGAACGCCGCACCGCCCATACCGACGATACCCGCCTCCTTGATCCTGGCAAGAATCTCCGGAGCCGAAAGCGTACATTCGCGCACGAGCTCCTTCGAAGTGTCGATCCCTTCGGCCCATTCATCCCCCTCGCGACGGATCGTAATCATCATCTGGCGGATTCCCTGCCCGTTGGGCAGCATATCCACCCCCGTCACGGTGCCCGACACGGGCGCATGGATATTGGCCGACACGAAACCGGCGGCTTCGGCGATCAACTCTCCCACCTTCACCTTGTCGCCCTTGGCCACCTTCGCAACCGCCGGCGCACCGATATGCTGCGACAAAGGAACATTCACCACATCGGGCAACGCCAGTACCTCGACGGCCTCCGCCCGACTCAACTTGTTATCCGACGGATGTACTCCGCCTCTCGGAAATGTCTTCATAGCGTTTGTTTTCGGTTTTATCGTTCGGATCAGGATTCGGTTTTTTCAGTCTTCTTCTCCTCCGAAGCCGGCTTCTCTCCCGCTGCCGACGTTTGCTTCGATGCAGGAGCGGCTTTAGGCTCCTTGGGCAGCGGCTCCATACCGACCAGACGGATGGCACCGGTGGGGCATTCGTTCACGCACTTGCGGCAGAGCTTGCATTTCCAGGAGTCGATGAAAGCCAGGTTGTTCTGGATCGTAATGGCTCCGAACGGACACACTTTCTCACACTTTCCGCAGCCGATACAGCCGGCTTTGCAGGCTTTCATCACCACCGCCCCTTTGTCTTTCGACATGCACGCGACGTAAACCGCCCGCTGCTTGGGCCACTTCTTCCGCAACTCGATAATCGACTTGGGACAAGCCTTGACACACGCGCCGCAGGCCGTACATTTGTCGAAATCGACCTCTGGAAGCCTCGTTTCGGGATTTATCGCTATGGCATCGAAGTTACAAACCGTCACACAATCCCCGTATCCCAGGCAGCCGTACGTACACCCCGTTTCTCCGCCATAGAGCGAAGCAGCCACCGCGCAGGACGTAACACCGTCGTACGCATTGATCCGGGGACGTTTCTCGCAACTGCCGCCGCAGCGGACGGTAGCCACCTGGGGCTCCTTCTCCGGAGCAGCCTTGCCCAGGTAGGCAGCGACGGTCTTCATCACTTCGGCCCCGCCCACCGGGCAGAAAAGCGAAGAGATGTCGGCCCGCTTCACTAGCGCATCGGCCAAACCGCGACATCCGGCGAATCCGCAGCCGCCGCAGTTCGCACCGGGCAGCATCTTTTCGACCTCGTCGATCCGGGGATCTTCCTCGACCTTGAACTTTTGTGCCACGAAATAGAGGATCAGCGCGGCAAGGATTCCCAACACGCAAAGTGTAAGCACTGTGTAAAGTAATACCTCCATATTATTCGGATATTGTGAAATGAATCGCATTATCGATCTTCCGGCGCAGAAGCCAGAGAATCCCATAGTACAGGACGACAGATCCCAATCCTGCAAGTACCGCCGCCCCATCGCCCGCGCCGAGCAGATAGCAGACTGCCACCACGCCGATCAGGACGACGAAAGGCACGACATAAGCCAACAAAACCGCGACCGCTCCCGTACGTCGGGTTATAGCGACCGTCACCCTGTCGCCGGGACGATACGTCGCCGCAGCCGGAGTACGTATCTCCACGATTTTCTGCCCGGACTCACCCAAACCGCAGGCATCGCGGGCCTTGCAGCTCCCACAAGCGCCATGAGCCGTAATTTCCACACAAACCCTCTCCGCATCGACGCGCTTCACCACCCCGCTATGTTCGATACGGTCCATCGGGTCACTTTACATATTTATGGGTCAATGGCATACGGTACTCATGCCCGAACGAGGAGGACGAGAGTCGAAGCACCGGCGGATACTGAAAACGCTTCTTTTCGTTGCGCATGACCATCGCATAGATTTTCTGTACCTCGTCGCTGTCGAATCCGGCATTGATGATCTCTTCACGCGACTGCCCATCTTCGATCAGACGGTACAGGATGGCATCCACCACCTCGTAAGAGGGCAGCATGTCGCTGTCCTTCTGGTTGGGCCGAAGCTCCGAAGAAGGCTCTTTGGTCAGGATGTTTTCAGGAATGGGAGCACCGAATTTCCGGTTGATATAGCGGGCCAGGTCATACATCTCGGTCTTATACAGATCGCCCGTCACGCTGAAAGCGCCGCCGGTATCGCCGTAGAGCGTACAGATACCGAGCGCATTCTCGCTCTTGTTGGAACAGTTGAGCAGGACATAGCCGTTCTTGTTCTGCAGGGCCATAAGCATCAACGTGCGGATGCGGGACTGGATATTCTCCTCCGTCGCATCGAAATCCGTACCGCCGATCACCGGGATCAACGTATCGACGATACTGCGGTAAGCCTCCATGATCGGCACGACATAGAACTCGATACCGAGGTTTTCGGCCAGTTGCTTGGCATCCTCGACCGATCCTGCCGACGAAAACTGTGAGGGCATCATCAATCCCCGCACGTTCTCCGCCCCCAGCGCTGCAACCGCCAGACAAGCGACCACGGCGGAGTCGATACCGCCCGAAACGCCGACACAGGCCTTTTTATACCCGTTTTTAACGAAGAAATCCCGCAGACCGCAACAAGCCGCCTCGTAAATGAAGCGGGTACGGTCGTTCACCGACACAGGGACGGACTCGACGCTGCAAGCGGGATTTTCGGTATCGAACACCTGAAAGTCCTCTTCGAAACTTTTCAGCAGCCGCACCAGCTTGCCCCGGTTGTCCATCACGCCCGACATCCCGACGTAAACCAGCTCCGTAGCACCGCCGACCTGATTGACCATCACCACATTCTTTCCCTTGACGTAGGCGATATTCCGGATTACGTCGTACCGACGACTCAAGTCGCCCTTGCGGTAGCGGCGGGCATGGATATTGATGACGGTTTCGACCGACTTGTCGAAATCCGGGGTATGAAAAAGATCGTCGCCTACGACCAGCGCACAGCGGCAACCCCGTATCGTAACGTATTCGCAACCTTTCGAAGGGGTCAGAAATCCCAATTCGCGGCGCACGGTGATATTCTGTTTTCCCACGTAGCGGACGACTCTTCCTTGTTGAATCAACGCTGCGGCACTGATCGTCCCCTCCTTGGTGAGAATCGGAAGCCCCACGATCGCATCCACCGTATCGCATTCGGCGGCAATCCGCATCAACGCATCTTCGCACTGTTCCAAAAAAGGATTTTTCCGCAGCAAATCGAACGAAGGAGCACCGCTGATCGCCTGCTCGGCAAAAACGACGAGGTCTGCGCCTTCGGCTTTCGCACGACGTACGGATTCGATGATCTTGTTTGTATTTCCTGCGACGTCGCCGACCGTATAATTCAATTGAGCCAGAGCTATCTTCATCTATCGGGTATTTCAAAAAGTTACATCATCGCAAAATTAATTATTATTTGGAAAAAACAACGATTTCGCGGCAAAAGTTTCATCCGAACGCAACGATCGTATCGAAAAAAAGCAATCGGGGTTTCGAAATCCTCATTCGGAAAAGAGGCCGTCCCCGTTTCGACTCAACGAATACAGCCCGACCTTCCGTGGGAAGGTCGGGCTACAAATCGTTCAACCCCAAACGCTTGCTATTGCTGCTCTTCGGGATCGGCCACCAGAATACGACCGCAGTATTCGCAAATGATGATCTTCTTGCCCTGACGGATCTCCATCTGGCGCTGGGGCGGAATGCGGTTGAAACAGCCGCCGCACGCATCGCGCCGCACCGTCACCACGGCAAGTCCGTTGCGCACGTTATGACGGATCCGCTGGTAAGCCTCCAGCAACCGCTTGTCGATCTTGGCCTGCGCTTTAGCCGCCTGAGCCGTAAATTCCGCCACCTGCGAGGCCGTTTCCGCTTCGATGCTCTGCAATTCGGTCTGCTTGGCTTCGAGGTCCTTTCGGCGCTCCGTCATCAGGGCCTCGGTCTCCTCGACCTGCGCCTTTTTGACCTTGATTCCGGCAGCATACTCTTTCAGACGCTTTTCGGCCAGCTCGATTTCCAACTCCTGATACTCGATCTCCTTACTAATCGCATCGAACTCGCGGTTGTTCCGGACGTTGTTCTGCTGCTCCTTGTAATTGCCGATGAGTATCTTGGCCTGATCCACCTCGCGCTTACGCTGCTTGGAGAGAGCATTGAGCTCCTCGATTTCGGCATTGATATTCTCGACACGCGCCTTCAAACCGGCCAATTCGTCGTCGAGATCCTGCACCTCGAGCGGCAGCTCACCCTTCACCTTGTTGATCGAATCGATCTGGCTGTCGATCTTCTGGAGATCGTAGAGGGCCAGGATTTTCTCCTGCATCGAATAATCAACTTCAGCTGTCTTTTTCTGTGTTGCCATATCGTGTTTTTATTGTTTAGACGGAACTATGTAACCGATCGGATTACGTGAATTTACACTCTTGCGAACCGCAAAGGTAAATAAATTTTTCGATAAAATATCAAACAAAATGTCGATTGCGCAATATTCGCTCTCGAAATGGCCGATATCGGCCACCACGAACGCCCCGTCGGGAGTCATAAAATCGTTGTATTTGAGGTCCGAAGTGACATACACATCGGCCTGCGCACGACGCGCTTCGCCGAGCAGCGAGGCTCCCGCTCCGGTACATACGGCCACCCGCCGTACCTGCTCCTTGACCAGCTCGGAATGGCGGATTACCTGCACCGGCAGGCGCTCCTGAATACGCCGCATAAAATCCCGCACCGACATAGACTGCGGCAGTTCGCCCACCACCCCGAAGCCGACCCGCCCGTCCGCAGGATCGGTCGGTTGCAGCACCCGTAACTCTTCCACGCCGAGCATCTCCGCCAACCGCCAACTCATGCCGCCCGGCGCACTGTCCAGGTTGGTATGACAGGCGTAGAGCGCTATTCCCCGACGGATCGCCCGCTCGACGCACCGCTCCACATAAGTAGCCGAATTGAACCGCTTGAGGGCATGGAAAACGATCGGATGGTGCGTGACTATCAGATCGCACCCCGTCTGCTCCGCCTCGTCCAACACCTCTTCGGTCACATCGACAGCCAGCAGCGCCTGATGCACTTCGTCCTCGGGCCGTCCCACGATAAGACCGGCATTGTCGTACGATTCCTGCAAACGGAGCGGAGCATATCGTTCGATCACTTCAGCAATATCTCTGATTTTCATAATCCTACTACATTATTTGAAAAGGCGATTATATTTTCAACGTACCATATCCGACGGTCGCTTGTTCGCGGCCTGTGCTCCCGTCCATAATGCTGCCCACCCCGAAATCCTCACCTCGAAGGGACTTGCGGCGCTACGCGCCCCAAAAGATATACCGAAGTATCGGGTTCGTTCGCATACCCGGTCGGGCCTATCGCCGTAGCGGTCCGCAACGTCACCGCCCCCTCCGAATCGGAGGCGAAGGCAAAATGTACCCGCCTGCCGTATTTCAAAACGTCCGTCTAAAACAACGACTGTTCATAGAAGGCGAACAACTCCTTGCTCTCCGCCTCCTCTTTCTCCTTCTTGCGCCGGGGCTGACGCGCCGCCGAACGTTTCGGCGCCGGCTTTTCGCTCCGGGGACCTGGTTCGATCACCTGCACAGGTCCTTTACTCTCCGCTCCATCCCCTCCGGCATCGTCCGCCAACTCCTGCGCGGCAGGCTTCTTCCGGGTACGAACCGGGAGCGCCGATACTTCGGCCGCCTCTCCAGCCCCATTTTCCGCGACAACCGCCCGGTCCTCCGCACTCTCCTTGAGTTCGGCCCGCACCTCTTCGAGCAGGGCCCGGACACGCTGAAGACGTTCGAGCAGCTCCGCATCGCGCGAAATGGTTCCTTTATTCTGTTTCAGACAACGGGCGGCTCCGTCGAGGGTCATGCCCCGCTCCTTGACCAGATGATAGATCAATTTCAGGTTTTCGACATCGGCCGGAGAAAAAAGACGGTTGCCCTTCTTGTTCTTCTGCGGGCGCAGGATATCGAATTTCGTCTCCCAAAAACGGATCAGCGAAGCATTGACGTCGAACATCTCCGACACCTCGCCCATCGAATAGAATAGTTTCTTGGCCATAACATGTACAATTACAGGTTGAATATCCGCAACGAGTTGGGATACATATTGTTTACCCGGTTCTGAATCCGCTTGGCGAAACCCAGGGCCGCTCCCCCGTGCGTCACCAGATTCATCCCCTCGGCGAAAGCCGCAGCCTCCGCCTCCTGCTTGCGCAGAAACCGCAGCGCCTCCTCTTCGGACAACTCGGCAACAGGCACCGCTCCGCGATCCAATCCGCAAAACATCGCCAGCGCATGATCGGGCTTGAGCCGCTCCTTGAAGATCTGCCCCATCGCAACGCCCGAGGCGATCACGCGCAGCGATTCGGCCAGCATTTTCACCGCCTCGTACTGCGATTCGTAATACGCATAATAGACATCCGCCACCGCCGCAAAACGCATCCGCCCGGGTTCGGCGACCCAACGGGCTAGTTCCGCACACTCCCTGCGTCCGGCGGGCGCGAAAATCGTTCGGCGGGACTTGGGCACACGGACACGGCTTCCGCCATCGGACACCTTACGGGCCACCGCCGCAAAAAATCCCTCGCCCCGGGTCCGGTGCGGATAGAAACGGAACGTCCGGAAAGGACCGACCCGACCGCAAACCACACCCCACGCCGGCGGGCAATCGAAAGCGGTCGATTCGACGATCTCTTCACCCGCTTCGGCCAGCAGTCCCTCCAGCGACCCTTCGTTTTCCAGTCGGTTGAACGTGCAGGTACTGTATATCAGCAATCCGCCGGGACGCAGCGTCTTCCACGCTTCGCGCAGAATCTCCGCCTGCCGGACGGCACATATCTTCACATTGTTCTCGCTCCACTCGTCCCGTGCCTCGGGTGTCTTGCGGAACATCCCCTCGCCGGAACAGGGGGCATCCACCGCCACGATGTCGAACCATCCTTCGAGCACCGCGATCTGTGCCGGCTCGTTCACCGTCACCGCCACGTTTCCCAGCCCCCACTTGCGGACGTTATCCGCCAGAACAGCCGCCCGCTGGCGATTGACTTCATTCGCCACTACCAACCCGTCGCTACCCGCGAGCGACGCATAGAGCGTCGTCTTTCCCCCCGGCGCGGCACAAAGGTCCAGAATCCGTTTTCCGGCGACCTCCTCTCCGGCCAGCACGTGAGCCAGGAACTGCGACGAAGCCTCCTGCACGTAATAAGCCCCGGCATGGAAAGCCGGATCGAGCGTAAACGAAGGCCGCTCCGTCAGGTAACGTCCTGCCGGCGACCAGGGAACCGTCTCGGCTCCGTTCCAGCGGCAGGGGCGCTGCGGGTGCAGACGGACGGACGTCGGCGCCGGACCTTCGAGCACCTCACACAGCGCACGCCCCTCCTCCGGTCCCAGTTCGGCCATAACCCGCCGCGTGAAAGATTCCGGCAACATAGGGACTATTTTTTAACGGTTTCGAGCTCTTCCCGCTTTCGGTCGAGACGAGCGCAGATCTTCTCCATCACCGCAGCATCCGCGACGAAATCCTCACGATCCTTATCGATCACGAGCACTTCGCCCCGGTAGATATTTTCGATCCAGTCGTCGTAACGGTCGTTGAGCCGCCGCAGGTACTGTTCGTCAATGTTCATTTCGTAGGCGCGACCCCGGCGGCGGATCTGCGAAATGAGCGTCGGCACGCTGGCCTTGAGGTAAATCAACAGATCCGGCCGGGGCACCAGGTTGGTAATCAACCCGAAGATACTCATATAAGTATCGAAGTCCCGGCCCGACATCAGCCCCATGCGATGCAGGTTGTCGGCGAAAATATAGGCATCCTCGTACACCGTACGATCCTGAAAAATATCGACCGGACCGCTGCGCAGAATATCCATCGTCTGCTGAATGCGGCTGCCCAGAAAATACATTTGCAGGTTGAACGACCAACGATTCATATCGTTGTAGAAATCCCCGATGTAGGGATTGTCGCTCTGCTCGTAATAGGCCTTGGCGCCGTAGCGCTCGGTCAGCATCTCGGTCAGCGTGGTTTTGCCGCTGCCGATATTTCCGGCTATCGCAATGTACATAAATCGGATGTTTTGACGACGTCACGCACTTCACGCCGCACTGCGGGGCCCCTTCCCGGTCCCGCCGCCCGGCAAGTCCACCGTCTGCGGCGGCACGGCAGAAAACCGCCTCCCGCCGCAATCCCCGGCCCCCGGCAAAGCGACGCGTGTCGTCGCGTTATTTATTGTTCAATCTTCAGTAACTGTTCCACAACCGTACGGTCGTTGCGCATACGGGGCAGCTTGTTCTTGCCCGTCTTCTGCAACCAGCGCAGCGTCGTTCCCGGCGGCACGGCATGGATGCGGGGCGGATCGAGCGCCGTCTGCCGCTTGGCGTCGTAATCCGAATTGACGCTGCGAAGCTCCCGGTCCAGCACTTCGGCAAAATGCTCCGGCGTATCGGGCCGCTCCGAAAACTCCAGCACCCATTCGTGCGCTCCCCGGGTATTCAGCCCCATGAAACAGGGCGCCACGGAGTACTCTTCGACCACCGCACCGGTTTGCTCGCAGGCCGCCGCGAGCGCCCGCTCGGCGTTATCCACGATCAGCTCCTCGCCGAAGACGTTGATGAACTGACGCGTGCGACCCGCGAAACGGATGCGGTAGGGATTCGTCGAGGTGAATTCCACCGTATCGCCTATCTCATAGCGCCACAATCCGTTGATCGAGGTCACGATCATCGCATAAACCTCTCCGACCCGAACGCCTTCGAGCGGCACGATCTGCTCGCCGCTGCGAAATTCGTAATAAGTCCCGTAATCGAGCATCAGCAGCATATCGTCCCGCGTCAGATCGTCAGCCAGCGCGAAAAACCCCTCCGAAGCGTTGTAAGTTTCCAGATAGGTCATCCCCTCCGACGGGATCAGCTTGGCGAACGACTTGCGGTAGGGCGTAAACGCCACGCCCCCGTGCGCAAAAAATTCCAGATCGGGCCACACTTCGAGCAGGTTGCTCTTGCCCGTATATTCCAACACCCGGCGCATCAGCACCAGGTTCCACGAAGGCACGCCGGCAAAGGCCGTGATCTTCTCTCGGGTACACTCCCGGCAGATCCCCTCTATCTTCCGGTCGAAATCCGGAATCAGAGCCGTCTCCATCTTCGGCGCCCGGAACCAACCGCTCCAGAACGGAGTCTGGCTGATCAGCACAGCCGACAGATCCCCGATGAGAGCTCCGTTCTCCCGGACATACGAACCGCCGAGCGTCAGCGTCTTGCCGTCGAAGATCTTCGTCTGCGGCTTGGCCGAAGCATACACCGCCGCCACGTCCCGCATACCGAGCGTATGGTTCCACCACACGGACTCCCGCGTGACGGGAATGAATTTGCTGCGGTCGGACGTAGTTCCCGACGAACGGGCGAAAAGCGTCACCCACCCCGGGGCAGCGACATTCTTCTCTCCGGCCAGCATCCGCTCGATATAAGGCTTGAAACTCTCGTAGTCCTGCACTCCGACCCGTGCGGCGAACGCCTCGGGCGTAAGATGCTTGGCAACACCGTGCCGACGACCGAACTCCGTATCGGCCCCCCGCGCAATGAGCTGTCGGAACATCTCGGCCTGCACTTGGTCCGGATGTCGCCGAAAACGATCTATCGCCTTCATCCGGCGGGCGAAATAGGTACGTAACAAACTGTTCCGAATCGACATCCTGCGCTGCTCCTCCTTATCGTTAATTAAAGAAATATCCTATTTTGGAGATCGACGCCGGCATGGCGAAAACCACCACGCGGTCGTAGGCGCTCAACTCCATGTTTCCCACGGCGATGAAAACCTTGTCGCCGCGCACCACGCCGCCGATAATCGTATCCTGCGGCAGCTTCAACTCCTTGATCGGAGCCTTCGTCGCCGGGGCGTTGGGCTTGACGATGAACTCCAGCACCTCGGCCTCGCTGCCCGTCAGACACTTGATCGCCTGCACGTCGGTCGACATCGTGAAGCGGAAGATGTTCGACGCCGTAAC
>ENA-ORMC01000590-ORMC01000590.1-human-gut-metagenome-genome-assembly--contig:-NODE-590-length-10659-cov-4.0961_pt1 | contig 10659 bp, 6 predicted proteins | sample MGYA00243076_ERZ508842 | MGnify/ENA primary metagenome ERZ508842 (study PRJEB26277, sample SAMN04329816) | human gut metagenome | biome: human-associated habitat | host: Homo sapiens | place: USA... | reverse complement strand
CATCGACCCGAAATTGGAGAGCGTGCCGTTTTTCAGTCCGTTGCCCGAGCCGAGCAGGATGACCAGCATGAAGATGCCCCATGCGACCGAGAAGCCCGTGAGGAACGTGCGCAGCTTGTTGCGGCGGATCGACGCCCAGATTTCCAACAGCAACTCTCTCATGGCCGGAGGTTTTGTATCGAACCGATCACGCCGTCCTTCAGGTGGATGATCTTGTCCGTCTGGTCGGCGATCGATTGTTCATGGGTTACGCAGATGATGGTCATGCCCGTCCCGTTTACCTGCCGCAGCAGGTCCATTACCTCCTGCGAGGTTTTGCTGTCCAGGGCGCCCGTAGGTTCGTCGGCGAGAATGATCTGGGGCTTGTTGATCAATGCCCGGGCGATGGCCACGCGCTGCTTCTGGCCGCCCGACATCTCGTTGGGCATGTGGTTGGCCCAGTCGCGGAGTCCCAGCCGGTCGAGGTATTCGAGGGCTTCGGCATTGCGCTTGCGGCGTGAAACGCCCTGGTAGTAGAGGGGAAGGGCGACGTTTTCGACCGCGTTCTTGTAGTTTATCAGGTTGAACGACTGGAAAATATAGCCGATCATGTTGTTGCGGGCAGCGGCGGCCTGCGTCTCGCTCAGGTGTTTGATCAGGCGCCCGTTCAGGAAATATTCGCCCGTGTCGTAGTCGTCCAGGATCCCGAGGATGTTCAGCAGGGTCGATTTGCCCGATCCCGAGGCCCCCATGATCGAAACCAGCTCGCCCTTTTCGATTTCGAGGTCGATACCCTTGAGTACATGCAGCGGAGCGCCGTTGTGGTAGGTCTTGTTGATGTTTTCGAGTACAATCATATCGAGAGGGAGTGATCCCGTTTTTTATGGTCGTTGATTTTGTTCGCTGTTTTTGTTTCGGCGTATTTCCTGTTGATCCGTGAAGTGTTCCTGCCGGTCGAAACCGAAGGGTTCTGCGGGGTGTTTCCTGTGCCGGCGTTATGTAATTCCTCGACTTTTGGAAACGCTTGCAGGCACTGCGTCCGTTCTTATCGTTTGTTGCGATAAAGATAGAAAGTATATTTGTGAAAAACAAGAAAAATTTATCGAAAATCAATAAAATTTTACCCCCCCCCGATAGATCGGTCGAGAGGGGGATTTTGTGTGGAAAAAAGACCGTCCCATCCTCTGAAAAAGGAGGCGGGACGGTCTTTAGTTATTCCGCATACACGGTTATTCCGGTTTCGGCAGGAGTCCTTTTTGATATACTTTATAATATATGGATCTTGCGTGAAAATCATCTCTGCGCGGAGCGGACAGGTGCCCGCGAACGATTCCTGCACATGGAATCGAGGAATCTATTTGAGCCGCAGGAACGAATAGCCGAAGCGTTCGCAGGCGGCTTTTTCCAACTCCTCGCGGGCCGAGGGATGCGCAATGTCGATCAGGGCGCGGGCACGCTCGGCGAGTCCTTTACCCAGCAGGTAGGCCGCACCGTACTCCGTGACGACGTATTGTGTCTGGAAACGGGTGGTCACCACGCCGGCGCCGGGCGTCAGCAGGGCTTTGATCTTGGATTGTCCCTTCGAGGTGGTCGAGGGGAGCGCGATGAAGGTTTTGCCGCCTTCGGAGAGCGCGCCGCCGTACATGAAGTCGTGTTGTCCGCCCACGCTCGAGTAGATCATCGTGCCGATCGAGTCGGCGCAGATCTGGCCCGTCAGATCGACCTCCAGCGCCGAATTGATGGCCATGACCTTCGGATTCTCGCGGATGCGGAACGGGTCGTTCGTCCATGCCACGTCCTTCATGATCAGGTCTTCGTTGTAGTCCATGTATTCGTAGAGCCGTTTCGAGCCGAGAGCCAGCGACGCGAGGTTCTTGCCCGGAAGCACTTTTTTCTGCGAGTTGTCGATCACACCGCTCCGAATCAGGGGTACTACCCCGTCGGTGAGTGCTTCGGTGTGGAGTCCCAGGTGTTTATGATCGCCCAGGGCCGCGAGTACCGCGTTGGGAATGCCGCCCACGCCGATCTGGAGGGTCGCACCGTCGGGAATCAACTCGGCGATGTAGCCGCCGATCTTGCGGTCGATTTCGCTGGGCTGGGCGGTCGGAAGCTCCACCAGAGGTTCATCGACTTCGACGGCGGCCGTGAGTTTCGAGACGTGGATCAGCGCATCGCCGTAGGAGAACGGCACGTGGGGGTTGATCTGGGCGATAACGACCTTCGCACATTCGGCGGCCGAAACCGCGAGGTCGGCCGAGGTGCCGAAGCTGCAATAGCCGTCCGCATTGGGGCGCGAACAGTTCAGCAGCGCTACGTCGATCGGGATGATCCCCTTGCGGAAAAGCCCCGGGATCTCGCCCAGAAAAGCCGGGATGGCCTGTCCGTACCCCTGAGCGATCCAGTTGCGCACGGAGTTCGACACGAAGAGGCTATATACGAGGAAACTGTCTTTGTATTCGGGCTTGCAGTAGGGCGCTTCCTCCCGTCCGATGGCGAAGGCTGAATAGACCTTCACTCCCCGAAGTTCGTGTCCCCGGTCGGCCATCGCTTTCACGAGCACTTCCGGGATCGAAACGCTTCCCTGAATATAAACGCTGTCGTTGGATTTGATGAGCTTCGCAGCTTCAGCGGCAGTGGTGTAGTTGATCATGGGTCTGTTTTTCTAAGTCGTTTCCGGCAGTCGGTCGGTGAAAGGAAAATTCGGTCCCGTCGTCGGCCGGAGACGGTAGGTTTTGTCTTTTTTGTTGGTTATTTGAAGGAGCCGAATTTATTCGGCTCCTTCTCTTCGTTGGGTGCGAATGGTCGTTCCCGGATGTCCGTGCCGGATTCTTTTCTCCGGAGTGCAACTCCGGGACGATTTCACAGCGACCCGGAGCTGCAATGCCAGATTTATTTCCGGGCGTAGTCCTGCGCGAAGTCGCGAAGTCGCGGAGGCGCCGGTCGAGCAGGTCGTACTGCTCCTCGCGGTTCATCTGCGACACGCAGACGCGCACGCCGTTCTGGAGGCTGCCCGTCGAGGTGAGCGAGATCGCGCAGATACCGTAGCGCAGCAGTGCGGCCACCAGGTCGGAACTCGGCATCGAACCGTAGCCTACCGTGAAGAAGAATCCGTCGCTCACGTGTTCGTCCTGGTCTTTGTCATAGACGATGTGGAAACCGTGACGCTCGAAGAGTTCCTTGACGCGGTGAGCGCGGTGTGCGTATTCGCGGGTGTGCCCCACGAAGTCCAGCTTGCCGTCCGCCGCCGCTTTGAACATGGCCGCCAAAGCGTATTGAGCCGAGTGACTTGCGCCTGACGATGCGGCGTAGAGGAATGTCAGGGCGTAGGATTCGGCGAAACGGCCGATGCCGTAACGCTCCTTGAGAGCCGGATAGAAGCGGTTGCGCAGTTTGTCCGAGATCGCTGCGATGGCGATGCGCTGGCCGGCGTAGCTGAAGATCTTCGAGCCGGAAATCATCAGCACGTAGTTATCCGTATAGCGGGCTGCGGTGGCCTGGAACGGAGCCTGGAAAGGATGTCCCAGCTCCTTGCGGAAGTCCATGCCCATGTAGGCCAAGTCTTCGAGAACGATCGTGTCGTACTTGGTTGCCAACTCGCCGATGGTGCGCAGTTCGCTCTCTGTGAGGCAGATCCACGCCGGGTTGTTGGGGTTCGAGTAGATGATCGCCGCGACGTTGCCCTGCTTGAGATAGCTCTCCAGCTTGGGACCGAGTTTCTCGGCGCGGAAGTCGTAGATGTCGAACGATTCGTGCTTGATGCCCAGGATGCGCACCTGCTGGCGCTGCACCGGGAAGCCCGGGTCGATGAACAGAATGGTGTCTTTCTTGGGGTCGCACTGCGAGCTGATCTGGAACAGGCAGAAGCCGCCCTGCATCGAGCCGACGGTCGGGATGCATCCCTCGGGGGCGACGTCGATGTCGAGGAACGCCTTGACGAAGCGCGAAGCCTCGCTCTTGAGCGGGGCGATGCCCGTGATGCTGGGGTAGATCGAAGCGTGTCCCTGGGCGAGGGCCTGCTGTTCGGCTTCGACGCCGACAGTCTCCGGCGGAAGGCCCGGAACGCCCATTTCGAGGTGCAGGAATTCGGTGCCCGAGTTCTTCTCGAGGGCGCCGCCGACGGCTCCGACCTGACGGATCGTGGCCTGTGCGAAGTTTTCGATGTCCATGGCGGCGAGCTGCTCGTCGAACATCTTCTGCGGAATGAGAGCTGCCATTACTTGCGGTGTTTTTGTGCGTATTCGTATCCGGCGCGGAACGCCTTGAGGTTTATTTCGACGATCTGCTCGCCTTTGCGGGCGAAGATGCTGCGGATGCCCGCCTCGAACTTGTCGGCGTCGAGCCCCAGGAAAGGAGCGGCGGCGCCCAGCAGCACGATGTTGGCCGCACGGGGCGAGGATTGCTCCTTGGCGATGGCATCGACATCGATCAGGATCGCATGTTTGCGCTTCCCGAGTTCAGCCAATACGGCCTCCGGTTCGGGGTAGTTGTCGATGTTTACGAACGGCGTAGTGTTGGCGATCACCCAGCCCTCCGGATTCAGGTAGGGTACGTAGCGCAGCGCCTCCATCGGTTCGAGCGAGATGATGATATCGGCCGCGCCTTGGGGGATCAGGTCGGAGAGGATCTCGTCCGAACTGATGCGCAGGTTCGACTGTACGTCGCCTCCGCGCTGGCTCATGCCATGTACTTCTGCCTGTTTGATGTGGAGTCCCTCCTTGAGGGCAGCGGCTCCGATGACGGTGGCGATCGAGAGGATGCCTTGTCCTCCCACGCCGGAAAGTATGATGTCCCGTTTCATGGTCGTACTACTGTTTTTTTGCGTTGTGGCGTTTGGCGGTCTGGATGCACTCGCGGCGCGGGATGATGACCGAAACCCCTTTGTATTCGATCTCTTCGCGGATCGTGCGGCGGATCTCCTCCATGTTCTTGGGCAGGGGTACCACGACGCGGATGTGTTCGGGCTCCACGCCCAGTCCGGCGCAGATCTGCTCGAGGCGTCCCGTGCCGGCCGAATCCTGGCCGCCGGTCATGCCGGTAGTGAGGTTGTCCGAGATTACGACGGTGATGTTGCTCTTTTCATTCACGGCATCCAGCAGGGCGGTCATGCCCGAGTGGGTGAAGGTCGAGTCGCCGATTACGGCTACCGAAGGGAACTGTCCGCCGTCGGCAGCGCCCTTGGCCATCGTGACCGAAGCACCCATCTCTACGCAGGTGTCGATCGCCCGGAACGGGGGCAGCGAACCGAGCGTATAGCAGCCGATGTCGCTGAATACCTTGTGGTCGGGGTAGTGCTCGCGCAGCACGTCGTTCAGTGCCGTATATACGTCGCGGTGGCCGCAGCCCTGGCAAAGGGCCGGGGGCCGGGGCATGGTGAGCTGGCTGGCCGCCTCGCTCTCGCGGCGGGGCAGACCGAGGGCGCCGCGTACGTTGTCGGGCGTGAGTTCGCCCGTGCGGGGCAGCTCGCCGCTCAAACGTCCTTTGACCGGAATCGGAGTACCCAGCAGACCGCGGATCATCTCCTCCACCAGAGGTTGTCCCTCTTCGACGATCAGCAGCGAACGGCACTCCGAAGCCATGCGCTGTACGAGTGCCGTCGGCAGCGGATATTGCGAGATCTTCAGCACGGGGAAGGGGCAGCCTTCCGGGAAGTTCTCCATAATATAGTTGTAGGCCAGACCGCAGGCGATGATGCCCATGGATTTGTCCGGTCCGTCGATGTAGCGGTTGTGGCGCGAATGTTCGGCCTCCTGCTCGAAGAGTTTGTTCTCCTCGATGAGGGTTTTGTAACGTACGCGCGAGTTGCCCGGCATGAGGATCCACTGGCGGGGCCGCTCGGGGTAGTGGAGCGTGTTTTGCTGGCGGGGTTCGCCGATTTCGACCACGGCACGCGAGTGGGCCATGCGGGTCGTCACGCGCATCAGCACCGGCATCTGGTATTTCTCCGAGAAGTCGAACGCCTCGCCGATCATCTCGTAGGCTTCCTGTTGCGATGCGGGTTCGAAGCAGGGAATCATGGCGAATTTGGCGTAGAAGCGGGAGTCCTGTTCGTTCTGCGAGGAGTGCATCGAGGGATCGTCCGCCGCTACGACCACCAGGCCGCCGTTGGCACCCGTCATGGCTGAATTGACGAAAGCGTCGGCGCAGACGTTCATGCCCACGTGCTTCATGCAGACCAGGGCCCGCTTGCCGACGAACGACATGCCGAGGGCCGCTTCCAGTGCGGTCTTTTCGTTGGCCGACCAGTTGCAGTGGATGCCGCGCTCGCGCGTTAGGGGGTGCATCTGGATAAATTCCGTGATCTCCGTAGAGGGGGTTCCGGGGTAAGCGTACACGCCCGAAAGACCGGCGTTGAGGGCTCCCCATGCGATAGCCTCGTCGCCGAGTAATAATTCTTTCTTTATCATGGTGTCTGTTTTAGGTTCATTGCTGTTTTGAGTTCCGTTTCCCGCCTCGTATAACCGAACGGGCTTGGTGGTTATATCCTCGGCTCTACGAAACAGTTCGTTTTTACGCCGTTGTTTTCCGCTTTGGCAGAGTTCGAACACCTCCGATTCTGCGCTCGGTTTATCGAAAGCGTTGATTTTCTTTCGACTATTTTTCGCCTCGGCAATCGAAACGAAGGTTTCATTGCGCTCGGCTTAAGGAAGCAACTTAGGTTTCTGACAAATTTAGCGTTTTTTTTTGAAATATCTACTGTGACGGTGGTTTTTATTCCGGATTTTCGGTAATACGGCAAAATTGATGACGATTCGGAAGTAAAAGGTCCGAGCTCTGTTTTTTGCTTTCGCCGGATGAAGCGTGGGAAAAAAGCCCCCTTCGAAAAGGGGGCTTGATGAAGATTCCGGGAGAACCGGTTGCCGGTCGAATCGTGGGTTTGAGATGCGATCGGACCTTCGGTTGCCGGGGTTGTTTATTGCACATCGACGAACGGTCCGCAATAATAACCGTTCATTTCGTTGGTCGCTTCATAGAAGGCCAGCGCGATCTTTTGCTTTGCGGTGGCTCCGTGGATGGTACTCTTGGTGTTGTCACCCTGGTTGTCGTAGGTTTTGCCTGCATATGCGATGGACAGTATTCGTCCGGCATCCTTTTCGTTGGCAAAGGAAACGAGCAGACCGTCCAGTGCCTGCGGTGCGGCTTTGATGGTTACTACGCCCTCCGCCTGCCGGATTTGCTCCAAATCGGTCAGACCGGCCTGGGGTGCCAGATAGATCGTGTAGTAATCGTCGCTGCGGCGGTCGATGACGGCGGATTGGAGTTCGACCGGGTCGTTCGTTCCGACCGTATAACTGTTGCCGGAGTAGTAGGAGTATAGTTCGAACGCCCCGTCCGCATACCCTTCGAGGTGCATATCATGAACCTGCAGATCGAACGAGATTCGGTAGTTGTCTTGCAGGGCGTATTTGTAGAGGGTGATGGTGCCCGTCGCGCCTTGAAGGTCCGTATTGGTGACGGTAACCGACTTTTGTTGGGCAGGATCGACGATTTCGAGTTCGAACAGCTTGTCGATCCGGGTGATGTCGATCGGAGTTTTAGCCGTCGCCAGGGCGTTGTCGAAGCGGATTCGAACGTAGTATTCATCCACCTGGTCGATCAGCGCTCCCATGACGGGGCTGGCCGGCGAGAGATGGATTTCGGAAATCGTTTCCTCTTCGAGCGGTTGGTAATAGGCGCTTCCGAGCGGAGTTTTCAGGTCGTTGAGGCTGATGAAGCTGGTCCGCTCGGCGTCCTGCTGGTCGTAGGTGCAGGTACCGTAGATGCGGAGTTTCTTGCCGGTTGCGGCCGAGGTCATTTCGGCATATCCTTCGATCTTGTCCCCGTCGCGGGTGACGATGAAGCCGCCGTCGGTGATTAATGAATGGTAGTCGATGGTCACCATCGAAATATCCGATGCGATGGGGTGTTGGAACGACATGGAGTTGAGCAGCGAATACCGTTCGGACGCACTCTTCATGTTGATCGATTTATTTAGCTGGTTCGGCGTGAAGCTGAGGGATATGTAATCGTTTTTTCCGCCGTTGCCATAGAGCATGTCCTGGTAGTTGTCGTATCCTTCGAGCGGGGAGATGAAGAACCAGAGCCGATCGGTTTCCTTGTAGAAGAAGACCGATTTGGCGGCGATCCGCTGGTCGCCGTATTCGATGAACGGCTCCTCTCCGGAAGGTACTTCGAGTCCGGGATCCTGCGTGTCGAGCGTTCGGAATTTGTATTCGGTAGAAGTGAGTTCCAGACCGCCTTGTGTAAAACCTGTTGCCACGATCGTATAGTCGCTCGACGGAAGCAGACTGTTGTATGTGAAGGTTTTGGTTTCGGCCGGATCCTGAACGGTCGCTTGAGGCGTTACCGTCGCGGATTTGATCGTATAGGTATAAACATCTACATTTTTCGGCGTGATGGTGAAAGTTACGGTATTGGCTTCGGCCCTGACGTCGGAAATGGTGAGCGTGGCGCTTTCTCCGGGAGGCGGGGGCGTCGTTTCGTCGTCTTTACAACTCTGGAAAGTTCCCAATAGCAGGATGCAACACAGTAAATGGAAGGTTGCTTTACTCAAAGATTTCATAGTCGGATTATTTTAGGGTTGTTTTTTTGATAATTTATGTGCTCGATGTTCCGGTTGTGCCTTTGCCGCTGAAAGCGACGTGTTCCAACCGGCTCTCCCTTCGTCACGGGGACCCCGTGCAGCGAGGTTTCGGACAGGTTGGGAGTTCTGCGTGTTTGTTTATTTGATTGCTTTTTATTTGGCGCTCGTGGTCAATAATTCCGAAGTGACCGGAGCCGACATTTTCCCGTTGTTATCGACCGGGATGAGGACCAGATAGCTTTCTGCGAAATAGTAGTCGGTGGAGAACGTCGTGTCTTCGGTGGCGGCACGGTATTTTACGCCGTTTTGTTTGCAGATCGTTTCACCGAGATTGGCTGCTGCATCGTAGGCTGTTTTTTCGATCATTGCGTAATAGTAACCTGCGCAATCGGCTCCGGGGGTTACGGTTACCGAGGCATAGAAAGATACGCCGTAATTGTCCGTGATCGAATTTACCGCGATGGTCGCCGTCGCAGAGCCGGTAGCTTCGTAGCCGAGGGTTTCGAACTCGACCACCGTCGGAACGCCGTATCTGTCTTCGTTGTCGGCTTCGGGCAGGGCGATCAGTACGTATTGCGTATCGTATGCCAAACGGGATCCGTTGATGTCGTTGTCGCTGTATAGCGTTATCGGATAACCACTCTCTTTGCCGATCAACTCTCGTTGAACGTATGTATCCGCATTGCCGCCGTATTTGCGGTCGAAATCGGCTTTGGTGATGAAGTTGTAATAAGCTTTTTCGAAGCCGTTCCGTTTGACGGAGAAAGTCGCTGAGGTGAACGATGCGGTCTTCAGGGCAATATCGACCGTGAGCGACGTATCGTAGTCGGTGCCTGCGGCTTCCGTGTGGAACTCCTTGTATTGCAGGGGACCCAACTTGCCTTCGGCATCGTATGCGAACGAGAAGAAGTAATATTCGCTGCCCGGCGAAAGCCGGTCTGTTTTCCAGGTGCCTTGGAAGTCGGCCGTGATGTCGTAGTCATAGGTCTTCGCATCCAGTCCGGCCTGGACGAATTGTTCCGGGGTGCCTGCGGCTTCGACGTCGGACTTGGTCGCATAGCCGGCATAGTAGGAAACGACGCCGTCCTGTTTTGTCAGGGCGATCTCCAACTCTTTGCCCGCAACCTGCGGTTCGCCCAGCGTGACAGCGGCCTGTCCTGCTCCGAGTTCGTCGCGGGCGGGGATCGTCAGCGGAATTTCGATGATTTCGCCGTAGTCTTCACAGACGACATCGACCCCTTGCCGGACAACGGGAGCGGCGTAGAGAAGGACTTGCTGCGACCGGGTCGAAAGCAGGGTTTTGTTCCACTCTTCGAACGAGGCGGTTTTGAGGCCCGCTGTCAGTGAGGCGACTTCGAGGTAATGGATGAACTGCTCCCGGGAATCGACCTTGAAATGCTCTTCGAAATCGGCGCTGGATTCCGTAAGGTCCGGGTCGAAAATTTTCAGGAAATAGAGCGGGAATTTGCCGGTGTCCACGTCGGCCTTGAGATAGATTCCGTGTGCGGTCGCCACGGCGTCGATCCGTGCGAATGCGGTATAGGCGGGGGTCGTGAACGAATGCGTGGCGGGTTCGGACGGTTCGTCTTTGCCGTTATAGGCTACGACTGTCAATACGTAGTCGGTTTCCGCCTGGAGGCTGCCGACCAGGAAGGTCGATTGCTGTGGCTTTTCGACGACGGTCATTTCGGCTGTTCCGTCGGGGACATCGACCTTGTAGGCGATCCGGACCGCATTGTCGAGTTTCAGGGTGAAGCGGATCGAACTGTGGGTCGTAGCGACCTCTTCGATCGAAACGACGGCGGGGCCGGTCGGAAGGGCTTCGGTTTTGAATGCGTGGGTGACGGGATCGGCGGCCTGCCCGTTTTCGTCATATGCGACGGCGGTGATTTGATAGTCGGTCGCCGCCTCCAGGTTGTCGGTTGTATAGGTGCCGCCTTCGGAGCCGTTTACGAACGTAAGTTCGGCCGTTCCGTCGGGAACATCGACCTTGTAGCCGAAGCGGGCTGCATTGGCGGTTTTCAGGGTAAAGGTTACCGAATTATAGGTGGCTTTCACCTCTTCGATGGAGATGGTTGCCTTGTCGGGATCCGGCGTGG
>ENA-ORMC01000589-ORMC01000589.1-human-gut-metagenome-genome-assembly--contig:-NODE-589-length-10706-cov-3.3288_pt1 | contig 10706 bp, 8 predicted proteins | sample MGYA00243076_ERZ508842 | MGnify/ENA primary metagenome ERZ508842 (study PRJEB26277, sample SAMN04329816) | human gut metagenome | biome: human-associated habitat | host: Homo sapiens | place: USA... | reverse complement strand
CAGGTGAAGTTCACCCATGCCGGAAATCAGGGTCTGGCCGGTTTCTTCATCAGTCTTCACCCGGAAAGTCGGGTCTTCTTCAGACAGACGGCCCAGGGCATTGGACATTTTTTCCTGGTCAGCCTTGGTCTTGGGCTCTACCGCCATGGAAATAACGGTTTCCGGGAAGGTGGGGGGTTCCAGGCAGATATCATTGTCCGGGCTGGTGATGGTGTCGCCCGTGGTCACGTTGCGCAGCCCCACGATGGCGGCAATGTCACCGGAGTACACGGCATCAATATCCGTATGCTGGTCAGCCTGAATCTGAATGATGCGGCCCACGCGTTCCGTCTTGCGGGTGCGGGGATTGTACACGGTGTCACCTTTCTTGAGAACACCGGAGTACACGCGGATGAACACCAGCTTGCCGACGAATTTGTCAGCCCAGAGCTTGAACGCCAGCACCATGGGCTTGGCATCGTCCGTAGCGGTGATTTCGAAGGTCTTTTCCGGATCCAGCGTGCTTTCCGCGTGGGCGGGAACGGTTTCTACCGGAGAGGGGAGGTAATCCACCACGGCGTCAAGCAGGAACTGGACGCCTTTGTTCTTGAAAGCGGAGCCACCGGCAACAGGCACAAATTTGTTGGCGATAGTGGCGCGGCGGATAGCTTCCTTGAGCTCTTTGGGCGTGAAGGGTTCTTCCATGAGCACCTTTTCAGCAAGCTCATCGTCCACGTCAGCCACTCGGCTCACGAGTTCATGGTAGGCCAGTTCGGCTTCTTCCTTGAGTTCGGCGGGAATATCCTCAATCGTGTAGGTGGAACCCAGGCGGTCGTTGTCGGCGTAAATGACGGCCTTCTGGTTCACCACGTCAATCTGGCCGCGGAGCTGGTCTTCAGCGCCGATGGGGATCAGAATGGCAGCGGCATTCGCGCCCAGCTTGTTGTGAATATCGTCCAGCACGTTGTTGAAGTTAGCGCCGGTACGGTCCATCTTGTTGACGAAGCACATGCGGGGCACGCTGTACTTGGTGGCCTGGCGCCACACGGTTTCCGTCTGGGGCTGCACGCCTGCCACGCCGCAGAACACCACGATGGCGCCGTCAAGCACGCGGAGGGAACGTTCCACTTCAGCAGTGAAGTCAACGTGCCCGGGAGTATCAATAATGTTCAGCTGGAAATTTTCGCCTTCGAACACTTTGCTGATACCTTCATCCTGCACCTGCTTCCAGTTGGTGGCAACAGCAGCGGAGGTAATGGTGATACCGCGTTCGCGTTCCTGCTCCATCCAGTCGGTCGTGGTGGAACCATCGTGGGTTTCACCAATCTTGTGAATCATGCCGGTGTAGAAAAGGATACGCTCGGACAACGTGGTTTTGCCGGCGTCAATGTGAGCGGAAATACCGATATTGCGGTAACGCTCAAGGGGAGCCTTGCGATTGGGATTATTTACGTGATCGGACATAGTGTCTGGAAAGTATCTGTAGTGATCGAAAGTGAATGATTCGGCTGACAGTCGCAGAAGGAATTACCAGCGGAAATGGGCAAAGGCGCGGTTGGCCTGAGCCATTTGGTGAACGGCGTCGCGGTTGCGCACGGAAGAGCCCTGATTGTTGGCGGCTTCCTTGATTTCATTGGCGAGAGCCTTGTGCATCGGCACACCCTTGCGGTTGCGGGCGTAGTTCACAATCCAGCGCATAGCCAGGGATTCGGAACGGGCCGGATCCACTTCAAGCGGCACCTGGTAAGTAGCGCCACCGACGCGGCGGCTCTTCACTTCCACACGGGGTTTGGCATTTTCAATGGCGCGGGTGATTACTTCCAGAGGATCAATGCTGTCCGTGCCTTCGTTAGCCATGTCAATAGCGGCATAAACAATACGTTCCGCAAGGGAGCGCTTGCCATCCAGCATAACCTTGCTGATCAGTTTGCCAACAAGAGCGCTGTCGTAACGGGGGTCACGACGTTCGATTTTTCTATAAACGCGTTTACGGCGAGCCATAATATATAGTAGGTAAGATGTTTGGTTTACTTGGCAGCAGCCTTCGGACGCTTGGCGCCATACTTGGAGCGGCCCTGGCGGCGCTTGTCAACACCGAGGCAGTCAAGAGCGCCGCGGACGATATGGTAGCGAACACCCGGCAAGTCTTTCACACGACCGCCGCGGACGAGCACGATGGAGTGTTCCTGAAGGTTATGACCTTCGCCGCCAATGTAGGCGATCACTTCTTCACCATTGGTAAGACGGACTTTAGCCACTTTACGAAGAGCCGAGTTCGGCTTTTTGGGCGTACGGGTCATCACCTGGAGACAAACACCGCGGCGTTGCGGGCAGCTATGAAGAGCGCGTGATTTGGACTTCTCTTCCGGAGTAATACGTCCCTTGCGGACGAGCTGATTAATGGTCGGCATGTTTTCCTGCTTTGGTTGTGGTTCGTCGGTCTGATCCGATATTCAAGGCGAACATTCCTTTTTATAAGCAGGAAGCGCGCCTTTTTTCCGGAGGCAAACCCGATAGAAAACGTATTTCTTGTGCCTTTCGGCACGTTTGGGGACGGCCAATATAACGTGATTTTATATCATGACAAGTCTTTTATTCATCTTTTCCTAAATATTTTATCCGTTCCATTTTCCCCGCTCCTTTCAAAACTCCATTTCGGGCTCCCGGAGTCCTTTTTCCTCCCCGTCCAGCAGTTCTCCACTTATGGAGGATGAAACAAAAAATCTTCTTCACAGGCAAAAAAAACATTTCTTCATGTCCGATATGTTACCGCAGAAAAAAATGCATGAAGCGCCGGAGAGGCACAAAAAACAAGCTTTCCATCAGAATTCACGAAAAATTTTTTCATAAAAACGGCAGCCGGTCTATTATTTATTGTTAACCTGCCTGCTTTCCCATTTTGCCCCGTCCGGAAAGCATGACATAGAAAAATCCGTTTCCGGAACGCATCCGGAAACGGATTTCATCAATGAACTCAGCAGCCCGCTATTTCCCAGGGGTCACCAGGGAATGTCCGGACATTTCGGCAGGCTGTTTCAGCCCCATCAGGCTCAGCAGCGTGGGAGCGACATCCGCCAGAATGCCATCGGAGAGAGTTACCTGATCCTTGTCGTCCGCCACGTAAATGAGATCCACAAGGTTGGTCGTGTGGGCTGTATTCGGAGAACCATCCTCATTGCGCATGTGTTCGGCATTGCCATGATCCGCCGTAATAAGCAGCTTGCCGCCAAGTTCCAACACCTTCTTCACACATTTTTCCAAGGCGCTGTCCACTGCTTCGCAGGCGGCGATACCGGCTTCCACAAATCCGGTATGGCCAACCATGTCCCCATTGGCGAAATTCATGATTACCACATCATACTTGTCCACAGCGTCCACAAACTTATCCGCCACTTCCGCCGCGCTCATCTGGGGCTTCAGGTCATAAGTAGCCACTTCCCGGGGGGAAGGAACAAGGATGCGGTCTTCTCCGGGGAACTGGGTCTCCACACCTCCGTTAAAGAAGAAAGTAACGTGGGCGTACTTTTCCGTTTCCGCTATGCGGAGCTGGGTTTTCCCGGCTTCCGACACAATCTGCCCGAAAATATTGTTCAGCTGTTCCTGTTCAAAAACAATGGGAGAGGGATACTTGGCATCGTATTCCGTCAACGTCACATAGTGCACTTTGGGCGTTACTTCACGGTCAAATCCGTCAAATTCGGGGTAAAGGAAAGCGTCGCTCATCTGCCGGGCGCGGTCCGCACGGAAATTAAAGAAGAACACCACATCGTTGTCCCTCACGCGCTGTTCGTTGCCATAGGCAAAAATGCCGGGCTTCAGGAACTCATCCGTCTCCCCCTTCGCATAACACTGCTCCACATATTCGGCAGGGGAGCAGGAGCACTGTTCGCCGCGCCCCAGAACGATGGCATCCCATGCCAGCTTATTGCGGTCCCAGCGCTTGTCCCGGTCCATCGCATAGAAACGGCCGACAACCGTGGCAATTTTGGCGCCGTACGGCCTGACGGCTTCCTCCAGCTGGCGAATAAAGCCGGCCCCGCTGGTTGGCGAGCAGTCACGTCCATCCGTAATGGCATGGATGCAAATATCGCGGACACCCGCTTCATAAGCATATTTGACGATGCCGATCAAATGGTTGATATGGCTGTGCACGCCGCCGTCACTCACCAGGCCAAGCAGGTGCAGACGGGAAGAAGCGGCCTGGGAAAAGGCGGTCTTCAGCACGGCGTTTTCCCCCATGGACCCATCTTTGATGGCATTGTCCACCCGGCAGAGGTCCTGAAAGACAACGCGGCCCGCACCCAAATTCAAGTGCCCTACTTCGGAATTACCCATCTGGCCGTCCGGAAGGCCCACGTCCTCCCCGGAAGCGCCCAGCAGGCTGTGGGGATAGTTGGCAAGAAGGTAATCAGTAAAGGGGGTATCAGCCAGAACAGTGGCGTCACCGTACTCTTTCGCGACATCAGGCCCCAACGGATTGCGGCCCCAGCCGTCGCGAATAACAAGAACGACAGGCTTTTTAGAAGACATAGGCTTTATTTACAGGCATCCCCTCCTTTTGAAAAGCCCGAAATCAGGCATTCCCTCTCCGATTCTGGAATTGCCTGAGGTTTGCCGCCCTTCCCCACACGGACGACCACATATCTTCCCCTCATCACCGGACGCTCGGAATGAAATACAGCAAATTTCCATTCCAGAGAACTGGTTCCCACCGTTCCCAGGCTTAATTCTATGCTCAGCCAATCTCCCAGCCCCGCAGAGCTGGAGTAATCCGCCTCCACATGCACGCGGGGCCAGCCGCAGTCTGGGGAAAGAACCTCCACCCCCCGGGAACGCAGGTACTCGTGCTCCACTTCTTCCACCAAACAAAGCAGCCGGGAGAAATGGGCCACCCCGGAAGCATCCGTATCATGAAAAGCTACCTGGCGCGTTCTGACAAAGGGAATGCAGGGAAAATCTTCAGGCATGCCGTCATCCTGCCTCCCCCCCCGGAACCATGTCCAGCCGCAAATGCGCGACAATATGTCACATCAGCGTGATTTGTGACATGCCGCTCTTTATATATAAGAGCAAGCCGCACGGCAACGGACCCGCCGCCATGAAAAAAGACACCATTGACAAGCTGATCGGCCGCATTGACCACATCAAGGAGGAGGATCTCCAGCGCTTTTTTGTCAAGCTGGCGGAACAGCAGGGTTTTTTCCAGCAGGTATTTGAAGCCATTCAGGAAGGCCTGATCCTGCTGGATAACAAGGGAAAAATTCTGTTCGTCAACAAGGCTGCCCTTAAACTCTTTGACAAGGAACGCGGGCAGATCACTCCGGATGACTTCTGTATTTTCCTGGGCAGGGACTGCTCATGGGACACGATCCAGCAGAGCCAGACCGCCGTCTCCCGGGACACGGAAATCTTTTACCCGGAACACAGATTCCTGAACATTTTCATTTCCCCCATCGGCAGCAAAAACCAGGGCCACCTGGTCCTGATACGGGATGAAACGCCCCGGCATAAAAAAAACGCGGAAAACCTTGAGGCAGAACGCCTGAATGCCTTGACGCTGCTGGCCGCAGGAGTGGCTCATGAAATAGGCAACCCCCTCAATTCCATAGGCCTCCATCTCCAGCTCCTGGCCAGGAAGGCAAAGCAGCTGCCTCCAAAGTACCGGACGGACATGGAGGAATTGCTGAAAACAGCGGAGAGCGAAACCACGCGGCTGGACGTTATCCTGAAGCAATTCCTCCAGGCCATCCGCCCCACCAGGCCCATCCGGGAACCCTACAACATTGAAACCATCCTCATGGAAGTGCTGAAACTGCTGGAACCGGAAATCCAGCAGCGCGGCATCCAAATCAACACGGACCTCCAGCCCAGTCTTCCCATCCTCAGCCTGGACCCCGTCCAAATCAAACAGGTCTTTTACAACCTGATCAAGAATGCCTACCAGTCCATCCCTCCGGAGGGAGGCACCATTCTGCTCAAAAGCGGTTATACGGATGACAGCGTATTCGTTACTGTGGCGGATACCGGCTGCGGTATTTCACCGGAGGTCATGGGCAGCATTTATGAACCTTTCCTGACCACCAAGTCCACCGGCTCCGGACTGGGGCTGCTTATCGTTCGCCGCATCGTGAAGGAACACGGCGGGTCCATCACGCTGGCCAGCCAGCCGGGTCAGGGAACTACCATCACGGTCTTCCTGCCGCGCGTGGAACGCACCATCAGGCTCCTGCCATCCTCCATTCCCTCATGAAGATGCCTGTTCTGCTGATTGTAGATGATGAAAAACCCACGCGCGACGCTCTGCGCATGGGTTTTCAGGATGATTATGAAGTGTACACCGCCGCCAATCTCTCCCAAGCTTCCGCCCTCCTGCAGGAAGAATCTCCGGACCTGGTTCTGACGGATCTGAGACTGGGCGGGGAAAGCGGCATGGATGTGCTGAAAGCCGCTGCCTCCCTGCCTCACCCTCCGCAAAGCATCATGATGACTGCCTACGGCTCCGTGGATGCCGCCGTAGCAGCTATGAAAGAGGGAGCGTACGACTTCGTCACCAAACCTCTGAATCTGGACGCCGTGGAGCTGGTGCTCAAACGGGCGCTCCATACCCGGAACCTGGAAACGGCCAACCAGGAACTCACCACCCGCATCCAGGCGGACTCCGGACTGCAAAAACTCCTGGGCAGATCCGCCGCCATGGAACACGTATTCTCCATTATTCGTCAGGTGGCCCCCAGCAAAACGACTGTGCTGATTGAGGGGGAAAGCGGCACCGGAAAAGAACTCGTAGCCCAGGCCATCCATTCCCTTTCCGGAAGGCCGGAAAATAAATTCGTGGCCGTCAACTGTGCGGCCCTTTCCCCCCAATTATTGGAAAGCGAGTTGTTCGGCCATGAAAAAGGCTCCTTCACCGGAGCCGGACAACGCCGCATCGGCCGCTTTGAGCAGGCGGACGGCGGCACCATCTTTCTGGATGAAATCGGGGAAATAGACGCCGGAACACAAGTCCGGCTGCTGCGGGTGCTGTCTGAACGGACCATTGAACGCGTAGGTTCCAACGCATCCATTCCCGTCAATGTGCGCGTTATCGCGGCCACCAACAAATCATTGAAAAAGCTCGTGCAGGAAGGAAAATTCCGGGAAGACCTCTACTTCCGCCTCAATGTGGTGCATATCCAGATGCCCCCCCTCCGGGACCGCCGTGAAGACATCCCCCTGCTCGCCACCGCCTTTCTGAAAGAATTCGCCAGGGAAAACAACAAGGAATTCAAGCCCCTTTCCCGGGACGCCCTTGAAGCCGTCCGGAATTACCAGTGGCCAGGAAACGTTCGTGAACTCCGCACGGCCATGGAACATGGCGTCGTCATGAGCAATTCCGCCAGCATAGGCCTCCATCATCTTCCCCCGCAACTGCAGGATACTTCTCCGGAAGCCGCTCCACAGGAACGGCCGGAGGACAATGCACCCAACACGCAGAATGGGCTTGTCCCGGCCGGGGTTTTGAATTTATCCTTGCTGGAACGGAATGCCATCCAACAAGCGCTGGCCCAGTCAAACGGCAATAAAACGGCAGCAGCCCACCTGCTGGGCATCAGCCGTCGCACTCTTCAACGCAAACTACAAGACATCCTCCATTCATGAATGAGCCCTCCTCGGCATCCCGCACCCCGTTTATCATTATCCTTATCCTGCTGCTGGCAATCACGGGGGTGCAGTACTTTTTCAACTTTAACGGGCTGGGCACTGATGCCGCCATGGACCACGCCCAAATCGCCCGCAACGTAGCTAGGGGGCAGGGGATGACCACCAACTGGCTGAGACCCATCCAGATGGTCTCCGGAAGCACACGCGCCGGCCTCAACCCTTTTCTTTCAGACGCCCAGATACACGAACAGGAAGCCATCCGGGCCGGACAAGGCGAAACCCTCGTCGATCCGGAAAAATTCAATCCCTATGCCCTCCGGGACACACGCAACGCTCCGCTGAACATCCTGACGGAAGCAGCTGTCTTCAGGATGGCCGGCGTCCACAAATTTGACCTGTGGAGCATGACTGTCTCATCCATGATTTATCTGTGTGACCTGTTTGTGGCGTGCATTTCCTGCATGTTTTTCATCCTGTCCGTCCTGAGCTGCTATTACATCCTTCTCCGGATGTTTGACGTCACCATCGCCTGCTTCACCTGCCTGACGATGATACTCAGCAATCTTTTCCTGCAATACGCTACCAGCGGCCTCCCGCAGATGATGATGCTCTTTTTCTTTGCCTGGGGCATCCACTTTTTGTACACGGCCCTGCAAAACAAGGAGGAAAACCGTGCATTCCTGTGGCCTCTTATCGGCAGCTCCATCTGTTTTTCATGCGTCTGCCTTACCGGATGGATCGGGCTGTGGCCCATGGCCGGTTTTCTGATTTTTGCAGGCATCCGGTTCAAACCGCACGGCCTGTACTGCATTCCGGGCCTTATCACTCTCCTTCTTTTCCTGGCCTACCCCATTTACATTAACCGCTCCCTCAGCGGAGGCTTCTTCGGAACGGCTTATTACACCATCTTCACGGGGCTGACCGGCAATGAAGAAATAGCGATGAACGCCCTGGTTTCCGGGAGCATTCCCATCGCTGCCCAAAAAGTAGTCACTTCCGTCATCAACAACATTCTGACACAGGGTGACCTTCTCTACGAAAACCTCGGCAATCTCCCCCTGGCCATGGTATTTCTGCTGGCCCTCCTGCATAAATTCAAACGTCCGGAAGTCAACCAGTCCAAATGGGGCATTTTTGCCATGTGGGTCCCTGCCGTCATCGGCATGGCCATTTATACCTCCAATAAAACCGGCATTTCCTTAGGGCAAATTCAAATCCTCTTCGCTCCCTTTTTCACGGCCTATGGCACGGCATTTGTTCTCAACCTGATAGCTAGGCATTCCAACAAAGAGCTAATCTCCATCCTTCGGGGAGGCGTCCTGCTGCTCTCCCTTCTCATCACTTCCCTTCCGCTTCTGCTCAACCTTCCGCACATTGTGCGGGTGGGCATCCTGACGGCCGGCCGCGGCATTCCGGCATGGCCGCCCTACTATCCCCTGGGACTTAACCGGGATCTTCGCACCCAGACAGCGGAAAAGGATTTCATTCTCACGGACCAGCCGTCCGCCGTCGGGTGGTATGCAGACCGGAAAGCCATCGGCATTCCCAAAATGGTGGAACAATTCATGGTGCTGGAACGCATTTTGAAATTCCACGGCGGCAAGGTGGGCAGCATTCTGGTGACTCCTTCTTCCACGTCAAAAATGAACCTCCGCACCATTTCCTCCTCCTATGGAGAATTCACTCCCCTCGTTCTGGAAGGCACGGTTCTGTTCCAGACCAAGGATAAAAACCCCGTGTACATCTTTGACCACAGCCGGGCGCTTGCCCCCCTGGCGCAGCGCTTTGGAACGCCTGACTCCCGCCAATTCATTCAGGGAGCGGAAATGATTCTTTACAAAGACCTTCAGGAAACCGCCCCTCAACCTTAATTCCCATATGGCCAAACAACGGAAAAACGCTCCCGGATTTGAAGAATCCGTAGCACGCCTGGAAGAAATCATACGCCTGACGGAAGCCCCCGTCACCGAGCTGGAAGACATGATAGCCCTGGTGGAAGAAGGCAATAAGCTCATCCGTCACTGCCGCAGCATCCTGCATGATGCGGAACTGCGCATTCAAACTCTCAGCAGCCCGGAAACCGTTCAGGATAAAACGGATACTGATGAACCAGACAACAATGAATTCTCCCTCACCTGAACTTCCGGAACTGCTGGCAAGCATCCGCAGCCACGCAGATCTGATGAAAATCCCTGAGTCGGAACTGCCCAGGCTTGCGGAAGAAATCCGGAATACTCTCATTCACTCCCTTTCCCTCACCGGAGGCCACCTGGGCCCCAACCTGGGCGTGGTAGAACTGAGCATTGCCCTTCACCGCGTCTTTGAAACGCCGCGGGATAAAATCATCTTTGATGTCTCCCACCAGGCCTATGTCCATAAAATGCTGACTGGGCGCGCTCCCCTGATCCACACCATCCGCCAGCACGGGGGGCTTTCCGGATTTGCCAAAATGTCCGAATCCCCTCATGACTCCTACGGAGCGGGGCATGCGGGCACGGCGCTTTCCGCCGCCCTGGGCATGTGCGCGGCCAGGGACCTGAAAGGAGAAGACTACCATGTGGTGGCCGTAGCCGGGGATGCGGCATTCACCTGCGGCACCACTCTGGAGGCGCTGAACAATATCAGCCAGACCACCAAACGGTACATCACCATTCTGAATGACAACGAATGGGCCATCGACAAAAACGTAGGAGCGCTGGCAAAATACTTTAACTCCCTGCAAACATCGGAAACGTTTTCCTGGTTAAGGGATAAAACGGCCTCCTTCATTGAAAAGCTGGGCGGCACGCAGGCCAGGGACTTTGCTTTCAAGCTGGAAGGCACCACCAAAAACCTTATCTTCCCGTCCCTGCTGTTCAACAAATTCGGGCTGCGCTATTTTGGCCCCCTGGACGGACACGACATTCCCACCCTGATACGCACCCTTGCCTACATCAAGGATCTCAACGAACCCGTTATTCTGCATGTGGTCACTCAGAAGGGCAAGGGCTACCAGCCCGCTCTGGACAACCCCACCAAAAGCCACGGCCTGGGCTCCTATTGTGTGAGGCACGGGCAAACGCAGGCCGCCCCCGCCCCCACATTCT
>ENA-ORMC01000576-ORMC01000576.1-human-gut-metagenome-genome-assembly--contig:-NODE-576-length-10982-cov-6.38071_pt1 | contig 10982 bp, 10 predicted proteins | sample MGYA00243076_ERZ508842 | MGnify/ENA primary metagenome ERZ508842 (study PRJEB26277, sample SAMN04329816) | human gut metagenome | biome: human-associated habitat | host: Homo sapiens | place: USA... | reverse complement strand
GTCCCTGCAAGTCGTCATTAGTTTGTGTAAACGCAAAGAAACGGCGGCTCTGAAATTGTCCTTCAAAACCGCCGATTGAGTTCAAACCTTAAAATAGCGCACGAAATTATCTGCCCCAGTCAACGGTTTTTTTCTTTCCCCGGACGGGGCAGATAACTTATTATGCAGAGCAGAGCGGAGCCGATGTGCGCTAATCGGTTCCTTGTACTTTCTCCTTCAGCTTTCGGAAAGATGTATCACTGATGGCGTGTTCAATCCGGCAGGCGTCTTGTTCCGCTATTTCCTGATCGACGCCAGCAGCGATAAACTGCTCCATAAAAAACAAATGGCGTTCATAGATTTTCTCGGCAATCTCCCGACCTATGACGGTCAGATGAAGGAACCCATCATCATCCACGGTCAGAAAACCTCCATTTTTCAAAACGCCTACCGCATGGCTGATACTCGGTTTGCTAAAGCCCATGTGCCGGGCAAGGTCAATGGAGCGGACCATGCCCTGTTTCCTTTGAAGAACCAACACGGCCTCTAAGTAATCCTCGCCTGACGCATATAGTTTCATTGCCTCCTCCTTCCCACGGCTATTTTAGTTTCCATCCAATCGCTTTCTTGCGAATACCAATGAAATCTGCATAAATACCAGGCTGCCTTATCAAATCCTCATGTTTGCCTGTCTGAACAATGTGACCACCAGACAACACGAAAATTTGATCTGCATTTCTGACTGTTTTTAGCCGATGAGCTATCATAATAACCGTTTTATTCTTTGTCAGTTCTGCAATAGCACCCATCAGAAGATTTTCATTTTCTGGATCGACGCTTGATGTAGCTTCGTCTAAAATGATGATAGGAGCGTCTTTCAGGATTGCTCTGGCAATCGAAATCCGTTGCTTTTCACCGCCGGACAATGTAGCGCCTCCCTCTCCAATTACGGTGCCATAACCATCTGGCAGGCTCATAATAAACTCATGGCAGCAAGCCTTTTGAGCTGCTTTTACAACTTCTTCATGGGAAGCCGCTGGATTGCCGAATTTGATATTATTTTCTATGGTATCAGCGAAAAGATATACCTTTTGGAATACTTCGCTAATATTGGTAAGCAGACTGTCCAGTGTGTAATCCCGCACATCTACACCGCCGATTGTAATTTTTCCTCCGTCAACATCCCAAAACCGGGCGATCAGGTTACAAAGCGTACTTTTTCCGGCACCGGACGGACCGACGATAGCCGTTACGGTTCTTTCGGGTATAGTCAGGCTCACATGATCCAGAACCTGGTGTTCGCCATAAGAAAAAGAAACATCATCAAAAACAATATTGTAATTTTCAGGCTTTACGGGTTTACCATGTTCGTCCATGACGGGAGTTTTGTCAATTTCGTTTACTTTGTCAATCGAAACATCCAGTAACCGCAGGAGTGCGGAAGTATTTCCGGCTGACTGAAGCTGACTAAAGAGCATAAATAATGCTACTGTCATAAGCAGGCAAATGGAAAGCGCCATCGTTCCATTCAGGTAAAAGTACAACCCCTCCACTATAACAAGAATACTTGTTCCGTAGAGAATGATTTGTTGCAGCATATTGTAAGGGACGAATGTACGCTCTAATTTCAGATTTTTATCCTTGCTGTCCAGAATTGCCTGTCTCATTTTGCTATTGGAATTTTGACCGAGATTAAAGGATTTTACAATCAGCATCCCTTGAACGTATTCCAGCACATTAGAAACGAGGGCCTCCTGGGCCTGCTGTCTTTGTGGCGAAACCGTTTCCGATTTTTTCTGTAACCGGCCGATGCACCATGTAAAAAGCAGAATCCCGCACAAAATCGTCAGTCCGATCCGCCAGTCGATACAGAGCATAACAATAGTAATAATCGCTGCATGGATATAGCCGCCTAATATGTTGGTTAGCACCATGGACGCATTATTTTCAATATCGCCCATAGTCGTAGTGACGACAGAAGTCAAATTTCCCAAATTGTGATCGTTGAAATACCCCATCGGCATATATTTCATGCGATCTCCAATATGAATCCGTTTCTCCGCGCACATAAAATATCCAATTTGCACCTTGCCGAAATCTGAAATGTAGCTGCAATAAATTTTAAGCAGCATACTTGCCAGGGTGATTCCAAATATCATCCAGATCATAGACGTAGTAAAACCGTCTGTTAAACCCGAAAAAACCATGGCTAATGCTCCAAAGGACATCATATCAAAAAGGGAGTGCAGGACAGAAAAAAGGATAGCTTTTTTCATTGTCCCCTGCATTTTCCCTGAAAACTGATAAATCTTGCTTAATGTCTTTATCATCTTCGCACCTCCTACGCCACATCTTTTGTGTCCATGTGCGCTTTCCACATTTCCTGATAGAGCGTACAGGAAGTCAATAAGTTTTCATGTGTTCCTTCGTCAATAATCTGCCCATCTTTTATGACAACAATTTTATCTGCATCGGTAATCGTAGAAAGACGGTGCGCAATCATCAGAACGGTTTTCCCGGCAATCACTTTTGCCATTGCCTCTTGAATTAAGGCTTCATTCTCGGCGTCAATGTAAGCGGTTGCCTCGTCAAGAATAACAATCGGCGCATTTTTCAGTACAGCGCGGGCAATCGCAATTCTCTGGCGCTCACCGCCCGACAAGTGACCTCCTGCACCTCCGACAACTGTATGGAATCCATTTTCCAGATTCAGAATGAAATCATAGCAGCCACAATCTCTGGCAGCCTGATATACTTCTTCATCCGTTGCGGATGGTTTTCCCATACGGATATTTTCTAAAACAGTTTCGTCAAAAAGATAGTTGTCCTGTGAAATATAAGCGATGTTATCCATAAGCTGTGACAACGGAATTTTGCGAATATCTGTTCCGTCTAACTTGACAGTTCCGTTTGTTACATCCCAAAATCCCGCAATCAGCTTCGTAATGGTAGACTTGCCGCCGCCACTGGGACCGACAAAAGCGGTAATGCTGTTTTCTGGAATAGAAAGGTTGATATTTTTTAGCAACGGCTTTTCGCTTTCATACGAAAAGCTGACGTTTTCTAACACAATATTGGAAGAATGAATAGACACCGGCGTTTCCGGGCGATCCAGTTCTTTTTCATCCAATACGGCGCACAATTCCCCGACTACTGATTTCATTTGAGAAATGCTGTCCGTAAAGTTCATGGCATTTAAAATTGGTGTGATAATACCCAATGACAGCACGATACAGGTAACAAATGCTGGAACGCTCAGGCTCCCGTTCCGGTACAGGACACAGCCAATAGGAAGAACACACACTAACACACTGGGCCAGATTGTAACAAGCATGGATTTGTAAAGCTGCACGCTTTTCATCCAGTTCACAGCATAGGCCGCATTATCTTCAACGGCATCTGAATATTTCTGGTAAGAATTAGCAGACTGATTAAACGCCTTAATGACTTCTATTCCGCCGATATACTCAACCACAGTGCTGGTCATTTTACGCACGCGCATAATAAGACCCTGGAATTTTTCTTCATATCCATTTGCCATTCCCTTATAGCACAACATACCAATCGGCAGGGTAATCAATGCAGCCAGCGCCATTCTCCAATCCAAAAACAGTAGGTAAATCAGAATACAAATCGGAATACAGAGATTCGCTGTCAGCTCCGGTACTAAATGCGCAAGGGTCGTTTCCATTCCCTCCACACGATCTACCAAGACATTTTTTAATTCTCCCGATGGGGTGTTAATCATATAGCCCATCGGAACCCTGGTAAGTTTATCTGCTAGTTTCAGGCGGATCTCCGCCAGAGTTGCGAAAGTGGCCGTATGGGAAACTAAAGTAGAGAAATTTGCAAAGCATACTTTCCCAAGGAAACCAATTCCCGCAATCAGACACCACTCCATATAGACGGACACAGATGTCTCTCCATCCATCAAGAGAATCACAATTTTTGAAACTGCAAAAAACGGCAGCAATCCGGCGGCAACACCCAGGATTGCCAAAATCACTGAAAGAACATATTCACCCTTATATGGAGCGGCAAGTTCCATCAGTCTGGACATGGGATTATCTTTCTTGTCCATTTCACATACGCTCCTTTTCATAAAAATAGAGATTGGTTAAACACTTCTAACCAACCTCTATTATATCTATTCGGCTATTTTCTGCCACTCTGATAGGGCGTTAAACACTCCATTTAGACATTGGATTATATTTATTCCGCAGGCTGTACGTTATCGATCTCAAAGAACTGTGGCACGCTGGAGAAAGTATATCCGGCGATTTTGGAGGAATTATATACAACCAGATCCTTAGAATAGGAGATCGGAAGGTCAATCACATTGTCGTTGGAAACATTCAGTGCAGTAGCAATCGCACTCTGAACCACTTCGGGATTAGCAGAGGTGGAGAACGCATTTACCGCATCCGAATAGCTCTGGAAATCCTCAAGTGCCTGCAAGGAAATAGCATGAGGATCAGCACCGAGGGATTCCTGCAGGAACTTGTGCGGTTCAGTATAAGACCCTTCTGTATTCCATGTTGTAATGTCATAATTTCCTGCAACGCCTTCGGTCCACCAGGTCATCTGATCCTGGCCGGTAGTGGTTACGTCAATACCAACCTCTGCAAGCTGGGTCTTAATTGCAAGAGCCATGTCCTGTGCAAGAGAAAGATCAGTCCAATAGGTGTAATTCAGGGAAAGCTGCTGTCCATCTTTTTCACGGATACCAGTGCTTTCATTCATCACCCATCCAGCTTCATCCAGAAGTGCATTTGCTTTATCCAGATCATAGCTCCATGTGCTGTTATAAGTAATGTCTGTGTAGGGCGCTCCGGGTGCAAACAGGCTGGTGGCCGGAGTTTCGTATCCATAGGTCAGGCCCTTGGTGATTTCTTCCTTATTGACAGCGTATGCAATCGCCTGGCGAACCTTAAGATCGCTCAAAATTTCGCTGGACGCATTCAGAACCAGGTTCCGGGTCAGGGTATTTCCATCATTGATTGCGCCCTCGATCCCATCCAGAGAAAGAGCCTGATTATAGTCATCATAGCTGAGAAGGTCAGCACCGTAAATCAGGTCAACCTCACCAGTCTGTAATGCCTGAAGTCTGGAAGATGCCTCCGGGATATACTTTATGACAACTTCATCATAGTAAGGAGCTTCGCCCCAATAGTTTTCATTTCTGACAAAACGGGTGCAGTCACCGGAAATCATTTCTTCGCGGATGTATGGACCAGTGCCGACAACATCTGTGAATGTCTGGAAGTTTTCAGCTTCAAACACATTCGGGGACATCATACCAGCAACATTCTGGAAGCAGAAGTCATTGATATAAGAGAAGCAAGGGGCAGCATAATGAACGGCCACCGTGTATTCGTCAACAACCTCTACGCTTTCAATGTTGTAAATGCCCTTGATACCGCTAAAATTAGGGTTGGAACGGTCAAAGTCCAGAATTTCCTTTACGCTTTCCGCATTAAAAGCGGCTCCATCTGTAAAAGCAACATCCTGACGGAGCTTAAAGGTAAGGACAGTATTTGTCTCATCCCATCCCCATTCCTCGGCCAGTTCGGGAACAATTTCCCCGTCCTCATAGGCGACTAAAGTCTCATAGACCAGGCCACAGGCAATATTGTTTTCCTTGTTCATGGTCAGTGTCGTAAGGCTGTCCAATTCCTTAGCCGTGACGATCGTCAGTACCTTCGCTTCGTTTTCACCGCCAGTCTGCGTCTGATCGGAGGTATCATTCTGACCACAGCCGACCATAGACAGAAGCATACTCACGCCCAATACAGCGGCGAGAAGTTTCTTGTAAATCTGTTTCATGTTATCCTTGTCCTTTCTGGTTTGATAATTGATCTATTAGATAGCCTTGCTCGGCGATCCGTCCCTCCCGCATGATGATAATCCGATTTGCAATACGCATTGCGTCCTTTCTGCTATGCGTAATGAAAATGCAGGAGCTGCCGGATAGCTTCACAAAGTTCTCTACTAAAGTAAGTACGGCATCCGCCGAAATCAGGTCAAGCCCGCTGGTCACTTCATCCATGATTAAGTAATCAGGTTCCACGGCAATCGCCCGAAGCAAAGAGAGCCGCCTCTGTTCGCCGCCCGAAAGCTGACGGACAGGCGTTTCCAAAAGCCCATAATCCATGTGTACGGCATCCATCAAATCTAAAATATGTTTTTTTCTTTCGGCTCTTTTCTTATCAGTTAAGTTCACCAGTGCTTCTTCTACATTTGCGTATGCAGACCTGGCAGGATTTAAAGTGCCGGAAGAATCCTGAAAAACAGCCTGTATTTTTTTACGGTGCTGTTTCCATGTTCGATAATTCCAACAGGTTATATCTTCACCATCCAGTAATATTTTGCCAGAAGTTGGTTTCTCAATGCCGATCAGAAGTCTTGCCAGCGTGCTTTTTCCCGATCCGCTTTCTCCCTCAATAGCAAGACTTTCACCTTTACAAAGGTGGAGGTTGATGTCCGAAAGCGCATTAAAATCTCCCTGGTTCACATTATGATATACCTGATTTACATTCTGGATTACAATTTCTCCCATTTCCATTCACCCCGACTTTCCCTATGGCTCAACGCGGAAAATTGTTTCATCCAGTCTGTCTGCGGACTTGACAAGAGTTTATCCATCGTTCCATGCTCAATAATTTTTCCGGCTCCCAGAACATAAACGTTCTGACATAAGTTTTTAAGTGCGGCCACATCATGGGATACAAATAATATGCCTTTGTCCTTCATTTGCTCCTGCATGATGAGAAGCAATAAATCCCTGTTTTCTTCATCCAATGCAGCGGTTGGTTCATCGGCTAAAACATAATCCGGCGACATTCCCAATAAGATTGCCGCAGCTACTCGTTGTAGCATTCCGCCTGATAGTTCAGACGGATACGCACCCAAAATCCGATCCGTGTCTTTTAGATTTACGGAAACCAGTTTCTCTTTCGCCAGGTCAGTTGCTTCACTTGTATTCAAATGCAAACGATTGACAAAGGTTTCCCGCATCTGATAACCGATTTTTAATCGGCTGTCAAAAGCCGTCATAGGGTTCTGGGGGATAAATCCAAGCTTCTTCCCACAAAGCTCACGATGTGACTTGCGGGAAAGATGTGATAAATCTATATCGTCCAACAAAATTTTCCCGGCATCAATATGACAGCTTGTGTGAAGCATCCCCAAAATGCTCCGCAGCAAAGTTGTTTTTCCAGAGCCGCTTTTACCTGTAAGTCCAATCACATGGCCTGCAGGAATTTCCATAGATATGTCTTTCAGAAGGTAGCGGCCTGACCGTTCCTTGACATCTAACTGTTCAATTTTTAACATCACTCTGCCTCCTTCGTTGTCAACAGCCAGCCAAAGTCGTTAATGCAGAGTGGCGATAAAATGACCGCCCCTATTGGATAGAGAATCATGGTCGGGTGAAGAACCAAAGCACCCCTTGCGTCTAAAATCATACTTCCCCAATCTACTACATTATCACCAAGCCCTAATCCAATAAAGGAAAATCCGGTAATAGCCAGAATCATATCCGCACAGGAAAGGCACAGAAAGCGAATCATTTCGGCAATCAAATTCGGGAAAATATGAATCAGCATGATTCTGAGCTTTGAAGCGCCGGAAGCGATTGCACACATGACATAAGCTTTTTCCATTTCCATGTCGGTACGGGTACGAACCAGTTTTATGTATCTCAAAATGTAAGACACAGTGAGCGCGACAAGAGTAGTTTTCGCTCCGCTGCCCCAGGCTCCAATAAACACAATTAAATACGCAATCGGGGGAATGGCTGTAACAGCGTTAATCAGGCCATCAATAAGTGCATTTTCTTTCATAATGGCCCGGCTTGTCACCATTCCGATAACAGTGCCAAGCAGAAAAACAATAAGAGAGCCTCCTAATACAATCCCCAGCGTTGTCCAGCCACCATAAAGAATCCGTGACAGAATGCAGTGCCCTAAAGCATCCGTACCAAACGGATATTCTGCGCTGGGATCAGCATATCTCTCCAACAAGTTTGATTTCATTGGATCGTTGGGTGCAAATAAAAATCCGGCAAAAAAGAAAATAATCACAAGGGTTGGAATGAAAATCGCACACCATTTTCGAAAACGCTTCGTTTTCATTTACGCCACCCCCTTTTTACGCCCGATTGCCCACTGCACCAAGTCAGCGGCAATGTTGCAAAGAGCAATCGCCAGCGCCAGAAAAAACACCTCGGCGTGTATCATGGGAGTATCGCGATCAAGCACATGGTTTACAATCAGATAACCAAATCCCGGAATTGAAAAAATGGATTCAATCACCGTTGCGTTAGCCAGTGCCAAACCAATGCTTTGTAAAAAGTTTGGAACTAAACCCATCGCTGCCCGCGGAAAAAAATGGCACAGCAAAAGCCTTTTTTCCGAAAGCCCACGGCAACGGGCATAAAATGCGTAATCCTCGTTGCTTTCATGCTCCAGAGCATCCATCAGAAGCGGCGTATAGAAAGAAGCCCCGAATACGCCAATGCAGATTGCCGGAGATATGTAGCTGAGTAGGGTTGTATTTCCTGCCACAGAAATTAATGACTTTTGAACAGCAAAATAATCCAGATAAACGGTTGCCAAATAGAAAGAGGGTATGGACACACCCAAAATGCACAAAAGCCTGACTGCCTTTTTCGGAAGTTTCCAGGGAAGTAAAAAGGCAATACAACTAACGATTACAATGAAAACAACCTGAAAGATAGATGCCAGAGCTACAATTCCAAGCGTTTTCGGAAAGGCTGTGGCAATATCCGTCCAAACATCATGTCCATTTGCCAAAGAAACGCCTAAATCAAAATGCAGTAAGTCCCATACCCAACGGCCATACTGGACAAGCAATGGTTTATCAAACCCCAACTGAATCCGAATCTTTTCAATCTGTTCCGCTGTGGGGTTTCCGATCATCCTCTTTGCATAAGCTGTGGCTGGATCAACGGATGACAGTCTCATCAGCAAGAAAGACAGTAGAGTTACAAACAATAAAGTAAATATCAGCTCAACCAGTTTCCGTAGGATATATTTTCTCATATCCCGTTTCATAATACCGACTCCTTCGCGGGTTAGAACAATCTAACCTCTATTCAAAAAAAAGAGCGTCTGCACGACGCTCTTAAATCATCTGCTAGTACAGATGATAGTATATTGTATCTGGTATTTTGCCGCCACTCTAAAAAGACCAAACATCCTCTATTTGGACAACTTTTTTCGGAACTCGGAAGGCAGTTCTCCAAATTCCTTTTTGAATACTTCGGAAAATTTACTTGGATTATCGTATCCCATTTTAGCCGCAATTTCTGTTATGCTGTCAGAAGTATCCCGAAGCAAGATCGTGGCAGCCTGCATACGATAGGATTTCATATAAGCATAAATAGAACACCCATAAACGCCCTTGAAGCAAACCTTCATTGAGGTAAGAGGAATTTCAAATTTTTCTGATAACTCCTGCAAAGTATAATGGTTGCGAAGATCAGCTGTCATATATTCCTGCATTTTCTTTATTGTTTGTACTTGATTTCTTGCAAAATATCTTCGTTCTTCCTGGTAATCCTGAAGCGAAACCTGATTCAGAAACATCAGCAATTCCAACACTTTCACTTTTAAATAGTAAGCGATCATCCGAGGCTCCACCCGATAAAGTTCCGAAAAAATATGTTCAATTTCGCTTTGAGTTCTTAATACAATGCAGGTATCATTCTTGCAAAACTTATCTGCAATCGAAAAGACATCTATATTCAGACCTCCAATCACACTTTCTATCCGCTTCATAGTTTGATCTGCCGTAGGCAGATCAATGGTAATAGAAATGCCGTGATAATGCGACAACGGAAAGTAAGTTGATGTAGTTTCGTTTGTCAGGCGGTTAATTGCAAGATCGCCAGCACCGACATACTGATAATCTCCATTGGCAAATTCGCATTCAAAACGTCCCTCCCGGCAATGATTGATTTCAAGTACATCAGAGTGCGGAAGCTTGTTTTGATTCTGTCCATCGCTCATGTGAAAATCATTATAGAATAATTCAATACCCGGAAGAATTTCATAGCGAGTGATAACACCCTCTCCAGTTACATTTTTCATTCTGTAAATGGAGCAGCCATCTTCGCTGACAATTTTTTGAATTTCCGGGTCAAAAAAGTCTGTAAATTGCTGTTCGCTCATTTGTATTTCCTCCCTGGTTAGCATAAGCAAACCACGGTTAGTATAGCATATTTTCATGGCCGCAGTCCATGGATGTTTTTTGAATTTTGAAGTATGCGTGTTGATTCTCGATATCATAACTCATATAAAATTTTTATTCCTCTCTTTTTATGCACTCTTTTGTAAACTAACCATACCTTAATAAAAATCTATTTGCAATGTTTAACTTCGGTATAATCATTCCTATTCGTCAGCACAATAAGGTTATTCCTTTGTGTAAACCGGAACGATACAATATTCTTGAGGTGAACGATTATGCCGATTGATGATTTAACTGCTTTAGGGCAAAAAATGCGGGAAGCCCGAAAGAATAAAGAACTGACACAGCAGGAACTTTCTGATCTGAGCCATGTTTCTGTAAAGCAAATCGCCAATATCGAAAAGGGAAAAATGAATCCTTCCTATTTGATTTTAAGAGCATTGGCAAAGGTCCTGCACATCTCTTTAGATACGCTTATAAATCCAGATATTTCTCTGGAAGATGAAGGTGTCAATCAGATGAAAATGCTTTATTCCAGCTGTCCGCCAGAAATGCGTGACACCCTGCTGCATCACACCCAGGAAACGGTGAAAGAACTGACAGAGTTGTCCGAAAAATTTGAAACGAATTGAGCCAGTGAGTGAAATTTAACGATTCTCTCACTGGTTCTTTTCATTTTCGGAGAAAAGAGGCAAGCAATGCCTGTGTTAATACACACAGGCCCGCAGAGAAGAAAATCCCTCCGTGATTTTCCTCTCCGCTTGCTTGTTGAGGGCAGCGCCCCCAAG
>ENA-ORMC01000569-ORMC01000569.1-human-gut-metagenome-genome-assembly--contig:-NODE-569-length-11117-cov-4.03652_pt1 | contig 11117 bp, 14 predicted proteins | sample MGYA00243076_ERZ508842 | MGnify/ENA primary metagenome ERZ508842 (study PRJEB26277, sample SAMN04329816) | human gut metagenome | biome: human-associated habitat | host: Homo sapiens | place: USA... | reverse complement strand
CCCTGAACGCCCGTTTCGATTACGGCCGTCCGGCCCGTATTGAACTGGCGTGCCTGATTGACCGCGGCGGGCGGGAAGTTCCCATCCAGCCGGATTATACGGGGCACGTGCTGGACCATGCCGGAGCCAAGGTCATCGTAAGCATGAAGGAGGCTGACGGCGAGGACAGCGTGGTCATTCCCTCCCACTGAAAATTTTCCAATCCATTCTCCGTTTCCCATGAATCATCCCCGCAAGGATCTTCTTAATATCTCCTCATTGACTGACGAGGAAATTCACACGCTGCTGGATTCGGCCGGCCCGATGAAGGAGCTTTTTACCAAAAGCGTCAAAAAGGTGCCTGCCCTGAAAGGCAAGTCCGTTCTGACGCTTTTTTATGAACCCAGCACCCGCACCCGTTCCTCTTTTGAGGTAGCGGCGGAACGCCTGTCTGCGGACGTGACCAATTTCACGGTATCCACCTCTTCCGTGGTGAAAGGGGAATCCGTACAGGACACGATCGCCACGCTCCAGGCCATGAAAGTGGATTATGTAATCGTGCGCCATTACAACAGCGGCTTGCCGAACGTGATTGCGCGCCATACCTGCGCCAGTGTGGTGAACGCCGGGGACGGAGCCCACGCCCATCCCTCCCAGGCGCTGCTGGATTCCTTTACTATCCGGGAGGTATTTCCGGATGTGAGGGGAAAGCGCGTTCTGATTGTGGGGGACATCCTGCATTCCCGCGTGGCCCGTTCCACCTCCCTGCTGATGAAGAGGCTGGGGATGGAGGTCGCCTTCCTGGGGCCGGGTTCCCTGGTGCCGCGCACCGAACATTCCGGCATTCCCCGTTTTTCCGATTTCAATGAGGCGTTTGCCTGGAAGCCGGACGTAATTTACCTGCTGCGCGTTCAAAAGGAGCGGCAGGCCGCCCCTTTTTTCCCCAGCGCCCGGGAGTACAACAAGATTTACGGCGTCACGGAAGAACGCCTGAAGCGCATTTCCGGTGAAGGCCTGTACATCATGCATCCGGGGCCGGTCAACCGCGGCGTGGAAATCTGTGACCTGGCGATGGACTATGAGCGCTGCCTGATCAACCGCCAGGTGGAAAACGGCATCGCCTGCCGCATGTCCATCCTTTACCATCTCACTCCGCAAACCCAGCACTGATTGTTCATGAAAACTTCCGTACTTATTCGCAACGCCCGGCTGACGGACGGTTCCGCCCCGGCGGACCTTCTGGTTTCCGGGGGGGTGATTACAACGAAAGCTCCTGCCGGAACGCTTTTGGAGAGCGCCGCGGAAAAGGCGCTGGATGCTTCCGGGAAGCTTGTTCTGCCCGGCCTGTTCGACATCCATGCCCATTTGTGCCAGCCCGGCCGGGAGGACAAGGAACGTGTGGCTACGGCTACCGCCGCCGCCCTGCATGGAGGAGTGACCGGACTGATGGCGATGCCGGATACCGAACCCGTGATGGACAATGCCGCCCAGATTACCACGTTCATGGAAATATGCCGGACGGATGCTCTGGTGGAGGTTATCCCCTCCGGGTGCCTGACCAAGGGGGACGGCGGGGAAGAGCAGGCCTCCTACGATTCCCTGCGCGCCAAGGGTGTCCGTTTCATCACGGACGGGGACCGTGCGCCGGACAACATGTTGCTGCTGTACCGCGCCATGCAGTACGCCAGCAATCTGAACCTTACTTTCGCCCTGCGCGGAGACGTGCCGTCCCTGACGGCCAGGGCGGCCATGCACCCGGGCACTACTTCCTACCGTCTGGGGTTGATGTGCTCCCCCTCCTGTGCGGAGGAAATAGGGCTGGAAACCATCATCCGCCTTTCCGTGGATACGGGCAACTCCCGGCATGTGCAGACCGTCTCTACAGCCGGCAGCGTGGATATCCTGCGCCGCTGCAAGCAGAAAACCGCCGGGTTGAGCGCGGAAGCGGCGCTTCACCATCTCCTGTTCACGCATGAGGACGTGGGCCGGTACGATACCTGCTACAAGACGCTGCCGCCCCTGCGCGACCAGTCGGATGTGGATGCCCTGATTGCAGCCGTGAATGACGGCACCATTGACTGCATTGTTTCCGATCACACGCCCTGCACGCCGTTTTCCAAACTTCAGGATTTCGTTGTCGCCCCGCAGGGCATGATTGCGCTGGATACGTTCCTGCCCGCTATTTACCAGTATCTGGTGGAACCTGGAAAAATGTCCTGGCAGACGGTGGTGCGCGCCTGCAGCGATGCTCCCCGCAGGCTGATGGGGCTGGCTCCTGTCTCCCTGGAAGAGGGGGCTCCGGCCAATCTGGTGGTGTTTGACCCGGAAGGAGAAACGCCCGTCACGGATGAAACGCTCCGCAGCAGCGCCCGCAACACCCCATTCCTGGGCAAAACCCTGAAGGGGAAGGTGGATGCCGTAGTGCTCGGAGAACAGCTCCACCGCTTCTGATGAAAGCGTCATGGAGAAAGATCGGCAGCTATTAATTATTAACTATCAGTCTCCGCTTGCAGCCCGTCGCCCGCGTCAGTACGTGTTATCCGGACAAATTCGGTGCGCCGCGCCAGAGTGGCCTGGTTCCGGATGCGCGGGCGCGGCTGGTCTTTGAGCCTCCGTTCCGTCATCCGGACGCCGTTCGCGGTCTGGAAGGGTTTTCCCATCTGTGGCTGGTCTGGGTGTTCAGTGAAAACGTGGATAAGGGGTGGAGCCCTACGGTCCGGCCTCCGCGGCTGGGGGGCAATGTGCGCATGGGGGTGTTCGCCACGCGTGCGCCGTTCCGCCCCAATCCCATCGGGTTGTCTGCCGTCAGGCTGGAAAGGGTGGAATTGCATCCTCTGGACGGCCCGGTATTGCATCTTTCCGGCGTGGATTTGGTGGATGGCACCCCTGTTCTGGATATCAAGCCCTATGTTCCTCTGGCGGACTGCATTCCGGAGGCGTCGGAAGGGTTTACGGCCGTTCCCTATGAACGGCTGGATGTGGAAATTCCCGAATCTTTTGGCGGTTCCATGTCTCCGGAAGAGAGGAGGGCGCTGGAAGATACGCTGTCCCTGGATCCCCGTCCCCAATATCAGGATGATCCGGAACGGGTTTACGGCCTTTTGTTCTCTGGCTGGGAGGTGAAATTCAAGGTGGAGGAAAAGCGGCTGCGCGTATTGTCCCTGGAAAGAAGGCGAAGCGGTTCCGGCCTTTTTTGATATGCGGGCCGTTCCTTAGGTATTTTTTGGGACCTATATACTTGACTAACCATCCCATTAACAAATAATTGTTTGATGTTACTTTCTCTAAAAAGATTATAAATAGTTAGTATGGAAAAATTAGATAATACTTCTAATGTTGTATATGGATTTGGATATTCATCATATTACAAAATTCCAAAATGGAAAGAAAAATTAATGAATATCCTAGCAAGAATGCTGCGAATATAAAAAGGGTCGAAGATATCTTCGACCCTTTTTATATTCGACTTATTTCTTTATCCAACGATTAACTTCATCTGTTATATGCCACGCTGAACCATTGATTCCACCAACATATATTTTATCATTTATATCCATTTTGAGCCATAATTTGTCTCTTAACTGGACAGCCGTTTCATTTGTTCTTACTAACCAAGTAGATCTTAGTATACGTATGGAATTACTTCCATATGCTTCAAGTACTTGATCGACTTGGGGATAATTTTGCCCCGGCCTATATAGATCATACGCCACTATATATGTATTCATATTTTTTGTTTCTATGGTTTGATGCTTGAGTCTAAAGAGATCTACGCAATATATGCCACCACCTCCTTCAACTCCCTACAACATCTTATGCAAATGGCATGCCTAAAAATCTCTATCCATTAATATTTGTTAAAAGCAATTAATTATCAATAATAATAACAAATATCCAACAATTTGTCTAATAAGATACCGTACTCTCATTGAGACATTTTGACACATCTTTTGTGTGACACTTTGTCTCGCATAGACATTCTGTCGCACTGCTTAACCTCCATTAATTTTTATACCTTTAAATTATAAGGACAATTTTCTACTCGCCCAATATGGGTAAGAAAATTGTATACCAACTAAACCATCAAAATAATCTTCAATACGCTGAAAATAAACGCGTACGAACTAATCAAAACACGACAAAATTTCCATATCAACCAAGCGATGATATGGGAAACAACAAAATCAAATATACTTCCTTATATGAGTTCTTCTCCAAATTTCCTAATGAGGAATCCGCCCGGAAGTATTTTGAGTTAAAAAGATGGAATGGTCATGTCCGTTGTCCTCATTGTGGTTCCAATCATATCACCGAATGTAAGGATCAAAAACCGATGCCCTATCGCTGTAAAGATTGTAGAAAGTTCTTCAGCGTCAGATTTGGTACAATTTTAGAGGAATCCAAATTACCTCTTCACAAATGGTTGATGTGTATGTATCTGTTGGCGACTTCCAGAAAAGGCATTTCCTCTATTCAGATTTCAAAAGAACTTGGAATCACTCAGAAGAGTGCATGGTTTCTTTGTCACAGAATACGGGAAGTTTGGATGAAAGATAAAAAGGAGAAGTTGGACGGTATTGTGGAAGTAGATGAAACCTTCATCGGAGGAAAGGAATCCAACAAACATTTTTCCAAGAAGCTGAACAAGGGAAGAGGTTCTGTAGGTAAATTGATTGTCATCGGAGCCAAACAGAGGAACGGAAAGGTGATCGTCAAACATATCGACGATACTTCCGCTTACAATTTACAAGGATTCATCGGAAGACATGTAGAGAGGAATTCCAATGTGTTTACGGATGAGTTCAAGTCTTACAAGGGATTGACTGGTTTTGTCCATGAGTTTGTCAACCATAAGGGGAAACAGTATGTCAATGGAGAGGTTCATACCAATTCCATTGAAAGCTTCTGGTCTCTACTGAAGAGAGGATATTATGGCGTTTACCATTACATGAGTAAAAAACATCTTAAGAGGTATATCCATGAGTTTTCCTATAGGCATAATACATCCAAGGTCGAAGTAATGGAATGTATAGGAGATACGATTACCAAAATGGTTGGTAAGAGAATTATGTATTGTGAATTGGTTTCACAATAATCATTTTATATGTTCTGCATCCTACGATATTATCAAATTTTAGTCAACATGACGCTTAGATTTATTCGGGTCGCTATGTAAAATATTGTTATTAAGCGGTAAAATTTGAATGTATTTATTTTTGACTATCAATATTTTGTAATTATTCTCAAGATTGATAGCATTACTTTCTTTTAATCGATCTAAATATTTTTTCCCAATATGCTCGTTTGAGAGCATACGACGAGAAAAGTAAATTTTTTTAGATCGATCCATAAGATTTATTCGGAAAGAATTTTTGTACAGAATTCATTAATATCTGAAATATTTATATTTTTTTGACAACCATTTCGTTTTTTTCTCTTTACGCCTGAATTAGAATTGATTTTGTAATGCTCTGATTCAAATGTATTCTGACTTTTTTGTTCAATTTCCAATACCTCTAAACCTCCATTAACTGGTCGTATCCATTTTTGGATATCTCCTTTTAATTCGTAAGACCAGTCCAAATTGCTGTATTCTCTGGAAAGAGCGTTCTGAAAATCCAATGCAGATTGATATCGTGAGTCAGGATTAATGTGCATTGCCTTATTGATTACTTTTCTTATTGGTATAGGAACGTGAGGTAAATAGAGCTTTCTATCTGGAAATTTACCTTTCCGTATGAATTCAACAAAATTCTCCTCTGTGACATTACTTATATTTTCTTTCCAAATTTTTCCTCCGTTCACCATTCGATATAAAGTAACTCCCATTTGGTAAATATCCGATAAACTTGTTAATTTTTGGGAACTAAAAGCCTCAGGAGGAAGATGCAAATTATACATAGTTGGCGCATTGCTAAATCCAGAACTATCAACATATCTGGATAGCCCAAAATCCGATAGAAGAACTCTATTATTATTAGTTAATAGAAGATTCGATGGCTTTATGTCAAAATGGATTAAGCCTTTTGTGTGAATATGATGGATTCCCGATAGAGCGTCTAGTGCAAATTTTATACATTCTCGAACAGTCAAAAATCGTTTTTCCATCAACGACGAAATAGAACCTTCATATTTTTCCATTATCAGAAAAATATGATCATCATTATCAGAAGCGCATTTAATTTCGACTACATTAGGGTGCCTTGAGGCATACAATTTACGAGCTTCATTGAAATATTCTTCTTCTAAGTCACTTTTTTTGATCACTTTAACGACAACGTGCGCAAGAGTTTGCTTTTCTATAGCAAAATAAACAGTAGAAAAACATCCTTGTTCCGAGCATTTATGTAAAATTTCAATACCCAGATTAGTTTCAATTATACTATCTTCCATCATTAGATATCATTTTTAAAGATCCTATAGCAGCTAATATTGATTCTCGTGTTACTTTATTTTTAATTGTTGAGTCTATACCATAGTAAGATGCACCATCAATACAAGATTTTATTTCTTTTCTCTTCATTTCTAATAATGGCTCTAATTGAACAATGTTTCCCACAAACAATTTGTCAATACATAAACTAGCAAGCGCCTCAATTACAACTCCTTCAATATAGCACCTTAATATATTAACTGTTTGACTATTTGATTCCATAGTTTTAATTCCAACATAATTCACTCCATAGTCTTTTATTACTGAAATAACTTGAGATCGGAGCAAGGTTAGTTGATCGGTAATAAACTGTGATTTAGTCACATTTATTTTATCTGTTCTAATTATTTCATAATTAGAAGAAGAATCATTTTTAACAATCGAATAGGTAATTTTTGTAGGCTCTACTCTAAACCCTATGGCGACTTTATCACTCATAAGAAGTATCGTACATAACTAAAAAAATTTTGCAAGGAATTTTGTCATAATTTACAACGCTTTTCTCATTTATTCGGATATGATTTTCTAATAAGAAATATTGATTTTGAGTAATTTGCAGATCATCAAAACTTGGATGAAGGTCAAATACCTCTCCTTATTTCATACTTGGAAACAAATGACTGGGGAAGATTGAACATCTCTGAAGACTCTACTCGGCAGAATCTTTCATCACATCATCTAGAAGACTATGCACATCTATCTGTAGATTTTTACAAATGTTGATGACCTCCGTGAATGTAAGATACCGTTCTCCTACTTCATATTTGTTGATGAAGGTATGAGGTGTATTCAGGAGTTCTCCCAAGTCTCGTTGAGTCATATTCAACTCTAAACGTTTTTCTTTTAATATTTTACGAAGATTTTTCTCTTCATTACTATTCCTGTTCCTCATTTTGGAACAATAACAGAGAATACTTTTGTACCAAATTTAGGTACAAAAGTATTTACAAGTCATTCGATATTCGGTAATAGGTCTTCATGTTCCTAAAATGGGAACAAACCTAGATAAGAACTATGAAGACATTATCATCAGTAAAGGCCTTATTCATTTCCCTAAGCCTATTTGGTTCATACACCATACCCTATTGTTTGTCGGCAAAAACTGCCGATGTCACGATTGATGGAGATATTATAGAAGATAACGAAAAACATCATAATACCTCCTCAAATGTTTCATGCGCTTTATTGATTTCTTCAGGATCTTCCTATACCGGAACTAATATTGTAATTTCTACAGTTTGTAGATCTAGTTCTTTTGGGGATGCGGCAATTTACTCAAAAGGAGGAAAATTTCTCAATTTAGGAGCGAATTATGGTTGGTCCTCAGTTACCGTATCAAAGGGAGGCGTGTATGGTGGTTACAGTTCAGCGATCGAACTGAGTGACATGACCGAAACATCTACTATCTACAATACGAAAATTTATAATTACGCAGATGGGGGAACAGGTATTCGTCTCTGGAATAATTCAAACCTTCTCCTTGATAATGTAGAAATTTATAATGCCTCAGATACGGCGATCTACGCGAGTAGAAACGCTACAATATCAAATAAAGGTAATGGAATTATTAGAATATCAACAACAGGAGATAATGAGGCTTCTATATTCGCAAGCAGAGATTCAAAAGTAACTCTTTATAATACACATATTGAAAATAAAAAATCCAGTACCAGTGGGGTCTTGGTTGGAGATAGTAGTACTATATCTCTTACAAATTCATCTATTTCTTCAGTTAATAACAACACACTGATTTCAGGTTCAGGAAATCTAGAAGTTAGCCTTAGTAACGTGGATTTGTCTAAATCTAAAAATCAGAGAATATCCGCTTCATCTGACTTAACTGTTAATATTCAGAATGGTACTTCTTTCGATGGTTATACTTCTCAAGAAAATGATGGTTCAATTAATATAAATTTAACAAAATCAAGTTGGAACATAACTAAAAATTCTACTTTGTTTTCTCTATCACTAAATGAAAATTCATTTTTAACATTTAACTTCGGGAATGGAGATAAGTTCTACTATATATCCGCTAGTTCTGTTTTCATGGATAAGAGTAGTCAAATAAGGCTTGATCTTGATGAGACGAAAATTTTGAGTATGATCTCTTCCGGTGATGAATTCCAACTATTTTCGGGCGATTTGACGAATTATAATCTTTCAGATATTGATATGTTCAACTCTGACGGATCATATAAATTAACTTATGAAGAAGGGGAATCGGGAAAGGGATGGTTCAAATTAATAGGATATGGCGTTGTTCCCGAACCATCGACTTCTACCATGAGTCTATTAGGAATTGTTTGTATTCTCCTAAAGAGACGGAGGGGTTGATAGAAAAAAAAAGGAAGATCGTAAGTTGATCTTCCTTTTTATCTATATTGTTCACCTTCAAATAATTGGGATATAATGAAAATATTATAAAATAGTTTGGTTAGTCAAGTATGTAGGTCCCTATTTTTTTTCTTTATCCCTGCGCGGAGCATTGGTTTCCTGTGGCTGGAAGGGGTATGTTTGCCGGGAAACGCCGGATGATGAGGGAAGGAAATGCGAAGGTATTCGGATTATTGATGATTAGTTTTTTCAATTTATTGATGAAGAACGGATTTGATTTATTTTTACTGGTGAGGGTAACGTGTTTTTTCCGCGCTCTGTCATTCTGATTCCGCTTGACTTGCGTCCGGATAAAGAGTATCTATCGGTACATTTTTGAAGCATGCTTCATTGTTTTATGGCCGACCCTTTTACGATTTCGTTTTTGATGAAAATGATTACGGACCGCGTGGATATGATGCTTACGCGCGGTTTGACTCTGGAACGTGTTACGGCCTCCCAGGGCCGGGTGCTGGCTTACCTGATGTCCCGTGACGGAGAAAACGTCTCCCAGAGGGACATAGAGCGGCATTTGGGGGTCTCCCATACCACGGCCAAGGGAATTGTCCAGAGGCTGGAACAGAAGGGCTGGGTAACCACGGCTTTTGACAGTGAAGACGGACGGCTGAAGAATGTGTACCTGACGGATATGAGCCGGGGCGTTCATGAGGCCATTTGCCAGCAGATAGGAGTGATTGAAAATACGCTGCTGGACGGGATGCCGGAGGAAAGCCGCAGCATGCTGAGGGATCTGCTCCGGCGCATGTACGACAATCTCAAATAATAAAAGCCCGTGCTTTTTTCCGGGGAACGGGTTTGGAAAAATATGAAGCATGCTTCAATAATATTGTTAACCAACAACATGAAAGCACACTATATACTGATAGCGGCCCTGTGCGGGTTGACAGGGTGCCGGGAAGACAACGGCGCCGCGGATGCTGCAAACCGGAGGGAAATGCCTCCGCTCAAGGTTTCCGTGATGAATATGGAGCAGAGAACGGTGGAGTTGAAATCTTCCTGGTTCGGCCATTTGCGCGGGGTGGAGCAGGCGGACATCAGGCCGCAAGTTTCCGGAACGCTGATACGCCAGGTTTACTGGGACGGCTCCATTTGCGACAAGGGAGAACTGCTCTTTGAAATTGACCCGGCTACCTATCAGGCCGCCGTGGACAGGGAGGCGGCCAACCTGGCTACGGCTCGTGCCGTCAAACTTCAGGCGGAAGCTTCTCTGAACAGGGTGCAGAAGGATTTGGACCGCTATGACAAACTGATCAAGACGGGGGCTATTTCCGTCAAGAACCTGACGGACGCGCAACAGAACCTTAAGGAGATGCAGGCCGCTCTGGAACAGGCGGAAGCGGGCATCAAGCAGGCGGAAGCCTCCCTGGAAAACGCCCGGATCAATCTGGACCGCACCAAAGTACGCGCGCCGTTCCGGGGACTGGCTTCCAAGGCGACGGCCAGCGTGGGGGAACTGATTTCCGCCAGCGGCTCGCCGCTCACTACCATGTCTTCCATCGACCCCATCCGGGTGGATTTTTCCGTGACGGGAAAACAGGTTCTCAGCCGTCTGATGGATGGAACCGTGAATGTGAAAACCGGGCGCATGGGAGACATGCCGGATTTTGAACTGATTCTGGAAGACGGCTCCGTCTTTGAAAAGAAGGGGAAGGTGGTTTCCGTGGACAGCGAGGTGAGCCGTTCGACGGGCACCGTCAATTTCATCGGCCATATTCCCAATCCGGATCTGAAACTGCGTTCCGGAATGGCGGTGCGCGTGCGCGCCGTGACGGGTACGGAGAAGGATGCCTTGCTGGTTCCCGCCCGCGCCCTGCTTTCTTCCATGAACCACCGCAACATCATGGTGGTGGCTCCGGACGGGACGCCGCGCCGCATTGACGTGCAGCCGGGGGAAACCGTAGTCCTTGACATGCCTGACGGCAAGGGCGGCACGGCCCCCATGCTGATGCAGATAGTGACGGGAACGGTCAAGCCCATTCCGGAATCTCTGAAGGAAATAGGATACGGAAAGCCGGCGGATGCTCCCGTCATCGTGGAAGGCGGCATGATGGCCGCCCAGTATTCCAAGGCGAACAGCCTGATGCGGGAACATGGTGCCACGGAAGGGTTCGGGACGGTTGTCCCCGTTCCCTTCATCTATACCGCCCCTGTTTCCACCACTCCTTCCGTAACTGCCAAATAAGCCATGAGTGCGTTTTTCATCAAGCATCCCGCAATCGCAGCCGTGATTGCCATTGTGACCACGCTGCTGGGGCTGGTCTGCATGTTCAACCTGCCTATTTCCCAGTATCCGGAAATCACGCCGCGCACC
>ENA-ORMC01000550-ORMC01000550.1-human-gut-metagenome-genome-assembly--contig:-NODE-550-length-11514-cov-5.24173_pt1 | contig 11514 bp, 7 predicted proteins | sample MGYA00243076_ERZ508842 | MGnify/ENA primary metagenome ERZ508842 (study PRJEB26277, sample SAMN04329816) | human gut metagenome | biome: human-associated habitat | host: Homo sapiens | place: USA... | reverse complement strand
GTTCCACATAGTAAGGAAGATACCTTGCAGGTAACGTACGGCATCCCCTTCTATGTGCATGTGTATGTCGTGCCATTTACCGATTTTAGGCAAGCCGTTGATGTAATAGTCGGCAATATTCATCCCGCCCGTATAGCCGATTTTTCCGTCGATAACCACTATCTTCCGGTGGTCGCGGTGCATGGCATGGTTGATATAGGGAAAGGTGATGGGGTCGAACTTGACGAGTTCGATGCCGCGTGCCTTTATCGCCTGCAAATGATGTTTTTTCAACGGCTGGTTATTGGACCAGTTGCCGAACGCATCGAACATGGCACGTACCTCTACACCTTCTTTTACCTTTTCTGCCAGTAAATCGAAAAGGGCATTGGCGATGGAGTCGTTACGGAAATTGAAATATTCCAGATGAATGTGGTGCCGGGCATGGCGGATAGTTTCGAATAAATCAATAAACTTTTCACGACCGGTCATCAATAGTTCGACTTTATTGTTGTAAGTCAGCGGTATTTCCATATCTTGCATGTAGTTCATTACAAGAGAATCGCTGGTACTTTGCGCTCGGACGCTTCCAATAAAAAATGTAAATAATATGATGAATGAAATCTGTCTCAAAACTTTATAAGTTTATTTAGTTTTATGAGTTCGCAAATATACAATATATCATTGAGATATGTTCATTTGTTTATAAAAAAATCAACCCTTACCTTTTATTAACAAGGTAGGGGTTGATTGTATTGTTCTGTAAGGAAGTTTATTTATTCTATGAGGAAATTACCGTTTGCGATTTCCAAAGCGTTTAAGCCAATGAACATATTTTGCGATAGAGCAGGAAGAGTAATACTATGCCTGCAACCAATAAAGATTTGGGATCGAGTTCGGTGACTCCGCTTTGGGCAGCGGCGGTGAGTGCTTCACGAAGTGTACCCAATACCTGTTGCAATCCGTCGAAAACAAAGAACAGCACTAATGCCAGCGTGAAACAGAACGTAACCCATACTTGTGAAATCCGTCGGGTGCGGTCGGGCAAATGGCGCATCACACGGCGGGTGAAGCCATTGTCGGGTATTTCCTGCCGGTTTTCAGCAAAGAAATCAATCAGGAGTTTATCATTGTTTTCCGTCATAACCATTTTGTTTTAAGTAGGTAGCCATTTTTTCTTTGGCCCGCGACAGGTGGCTTTTTACTGTTCCTGTCGGGTAGCCGGTAATGTCTGCAATCTTTTCTATACTTTGGTCTTCCATATAAAAAAGAGTGATACAGGTCCGTTCCGTTTCTTTCAGCATATTCAGCGCACGGTAAATGTCCATGTGCCGCCCTATGTCGTTCTGCTGCGTACTGTATTGAGCGTCTACCCGGAGTGTTTCCAGACTGTCGGTCTCCTTACTGGTGCGAAGATAATCATAAAATACATTATAAGCAATACGGTAGAGCCAGGTGGAGAAGCTGGACAGGTTTTTGAATGAGGAGAGATTGGTGTATGCTTTAATGAATGTATCTTGCGCCAGGTCATCGCTCAATTCGCTGTCGCCACAAGTCAGGTGCAGAAAAAAACGCCGTACGGACGACTGATACTTTCCTACTAACCGGTCGAAGGCCCTGGTGTTGCGAAACACCACGACCTGTGCGACTAACGATATATCATTGAGCTGACTCATTTTTCTGCATTCTTTTCCGGAAAGACGGTTCTTGCATTATCGGATTTATCATTGCTTTTAGGGGCTCTGTCTTGCTGCGTATAGTAGATGACGAGCTGTCCGAAGCCTGTGAACATGACAAGCAGGCCTATGCAGCCAAGTCCGAATTCTTCGGTAATGGCCCAGAGGAATATGAACAGCCCGATACCGACGAACACATTCTTGATTCCTTTACTGCGGATATCTGTCGAATCGGCTTCTTTAAACAGATTTTCAGGCAGCGGTTGTCCGCTGGCTAATGCTTGTTCCACCAGGCGGTATTTGGCCTTCCGGTTTTTGTAGCGGAAGAAAAAGATAATGAATACGATGATTAAAGGAAAGCCGAAAACGAACACAATGGCTGTAATCGCAATGACTGCGTCTCTCGTGGCATGTCCGATATTCCAGCCGAAATCGTAAGCACTGCTATGATGCTTGTAATCATTGTCACTTTCTGAGTTACTGTTTGAACTGTTTTCGTAAGTCATGATGCTAAGGGTGTCCGTGACGGCTTTTCCGTCAATCACGGTATCCTTCAATTCTATGACTCTTTGTTTGTTTCCCAGACTGTCATTCTCCGTAACGGTCCGGTTCTTTCCTTGTGCCAATGTGCAAAGCATTAAGGCGGTTGTCAGTGCGAAGATAATGCGTTTCATAATCATGCTGTTTTTTGTTTTTATAGGTTTCTTTGTGTGTTAGACGTACCCATTTGCTTGGAAAGTTGCAAAGAGACGACATTTTTTTTAGAAAAGCTATTATCGACCGCAAAATATTTATACTACCTTTGCGTATTTAAAAAGTAAAACCTATGGAACTACCCGTTTCTTTTGCAGACTATACCCGCACTCTTTTGGGAGATGAGGATTATAAGGAATTAGTGACTTCTCTGGAATCGGAGCAATCCGTCAGCATCCGGTTGAATCCGCTGAAACCTTTTGCTTTCCGCTCCGGAGAACATGCCGTTCCCTGGTGTACTTCCGGTTTTTACCTGGAAGAACGCCCGACATTTACTTTTGATCCCTTGTTTCATGCGGGCTGTTATTATGTGCAGGAAGCTTCATCCATGTTTGTTGAACAGGCTCTGAAGCAGTATATGGGTGAGGAACCGGTAGTGATGCTCGACCTTTGCGCCGCTCCGGGCGGTAAGTCGACGCATATCCGAAGCCTCCTTCCCGACAATAGTCTGCTGATAGCCAATGAGGTTATCCGCAACCGCTCTCAGATACTTGCCGAGAATCTGACCAAGTGGGGGCATCCCGATGTGGTGGTTACCAATAGCGACCCGTCGGACTTTACACCGCTGGAAGATTTCTTCGACGTGATATTGACGGACGTGCCCTGCTCCGGTGAGGGTATGTTCCGCAAAGACCCTGTTGCCATAAGCGAGTGGAGCCCGGAGAATGTGGAAATCTGCCGGCAGCGGCAGCGGAGAATTATTGCGGATATCTGGCCTTGTCTGAAACCGGGCGGCATACTGATATATAGCACTTGTACTTATAACACAAAGGAAAACGAAGAAAACATCCGTTGGATAAGGGATGAATTCGGTGCAGAGGTGCTTCCGCTCGATGTTGCGGAAGAGTGGAATATAACGGGTAACTTGTTGCAGGGAGAATCCTTTCCTGTTTATCGTTTCCTGCCTCATAAAACCCAGGGAGAAGGCTTCTTTCTAGCAGTTCTCCGGAAGCCGGGCATGAGCGTCCGAAACTCCGGGGATAAGCAACTCATTTCCCTGGCAATTGCTCCTGAAGCTCCAGGGCTCAGAGCAGAAAAGTCCAGGGAAAAGGGACGTAAAGTCCAGGGAAAAGGGAAGCAAACTCCGGGACTTTCCAAAGAGCAGCTTGCGATATTGCAGAAGTGGATTTTTACTGCGGATAAGTATGAGTTTATCCAGAAAGGCGGCAATGTCAGCGCTTTCCCAAAATGTTATCTTCCGGAACTGTCTGCATTGCAGTCGTCCTTACGTATTGTACAGGCTGGATTGGAGATTGCCGGACAGAAAGGCAAGGATTGGATTCCCTGTCATGCCTTGGCTGTGAGCGGGATATTGGTATCGGATGCTTTCCCTTGTGAAGAAATATCGTATGAACAGGCCATTGCCTATTTACGCAAAGAGGCTGTCACCCTTTCGGATGTAGCCCCTCGCGGAGTTGTTTTGCTGACATATAAGCATGTGCCTCTCGGCTTTGTCAAGAATATAGGTAACCGTGCCAATAATCTTTATCCGCAGGAGTGGCGTATCCGTAGCGGCTATTTGCCGGAGACGGTGGTGAAAGTGCATTCTTGACTTGCTTCCACCTTCATCACAGTTCGTTCTTATATATCCGCGCCATTGCTTTTTGGTATTGGTTTTCCAGTTGCAGGAGATTTGTTTTGCTTTGGTAAACGACCGAAACTTCGACGAAATACTCTATCATACTGATTTGTCCGCCTACAAGAGCCTGTTTCAGTAAAGTCAGGTCCTGCTGTTCCTGAAAGGTCCGTTTGTATTCCTGCATGGAAGCGTCCAGGTTACGGGCTTCTTCGTAGAGCTGCCATAACTCGGAGCTTGCTTTTACTCTTGCATTATCTTTCTGGAAGTCGATGTTCATGGCTTGGGCTTTGGCTATCTTCACTTTTCCTTTATTTGAAAACAGCGGGAAAGAGAAGCCTACGACAACACCGTTCAGCGGATGTCCCGATTCGGTATTGCGACGATAGCCCAACTCCAGTTTCGGCAGCCACCCTTGCTTGCTTGCTGAAATGAACTTGCGGGCTGCAGCGCTTTCGCTGTCGAATGATTGCAGAGAGGGATCGGCGGCAAGCAGTTCGCTGCATACCCGATGGAAATCGGTTGGCAACGGAACCAGGGGATAGTCTGTCAGTCCGAGGGCTTTGGCGGTAGGTACGGCGGGGCCGTCGGGGAAGGGACGCCCGGGAGTAAGCGGCTGGTTGCCGTTCAGTACCAGCAGTTCCTTGATTTTATTGTTCAAGGCAGTACTGTTCATGCGCGATTCGGTACGTACGTTCAACAGTTCCAGATTGATTTTATTTGTTTCCAGGGCATTGGCATCTCCCGTAGCCAGCCGTTTGGCATACATGGCAGCCAGCTCCTCTGCATTCTTCAGCCGTGCATCGAGCAACTCCTGCTGGTGTTGCAGCATGATGATGTCCAGGCACACTTCTTTGGCTTGCAGCAATATCTGCTGGCGCATGGTTGCCGCCTGTGCATCCAGTGCTCCGGTTTTGAGACGGTTCATCTTTCCTCTTGTTATGTATAAGGTGGGAAAGTCGAAGCTTTGGGAAACCACCATTTCCCCTACGGTTTCATCGCTGTTTTTAGAGTCCCAGAGATGGGCGTATGAGAGGGTGGGATCCGGCAGGTTGTTTTCGGTCCTGCTCTCCAGCTTCTGTGATGAGATAAGTTGTGCATTGGCTTGCAACTCCTTGTTGTTGGCTTCTATCTGGCGAAGCACGGAGTCAATGCCGGTTTCCTGCGCCCTCATCCCCATGCAGGCGAGGATGGTGGCGGTGAATATAAATAGTTGCTTCATATCTTCTGTTATTAAATTATTTATTGATCGTTATAACGGGATGGCTGTCCGGAGCCATTACGGATGCATCTCTTCTTTCTTTCCGTGCATCATCAGGTAGACAATCGGAATGATGAAACCGTTCAGGAAAGTGGAAGTCAGCAATCCGCCCAGAATGACTTTTGCCATGGGACTTTGTATCTCATTGCCGGGCAGGTCGCCGCTGAGCGCCAATGGAATCAATGCAAGCGCACTGGACAGTGCTGTCATCAGGATAGGATTCAAACGGTCCAGCGAACCGCGTATCACGCTGTCGTACACACCGTATCCCTCTTCCTGCTGCAAGTGGTTGTAATGACTGATGAGCAGCATGCCGTTTCGGGTGGCGATACCGAAGAGCGAAATAAAGCCGATGATAGCCGGAATACTGATTTCGCCCGTTGTGACGAGCAGGGCGAATACACCGCCAATCAGTGCCAAAGGCAGGTTGATAAGGATAATCGCACTTTCCTTTACGCTACGGAACTCATGGTACAGCAGCAGGAATATCACTACGATAGACATGAATGAAGTCAAAGCCAGCGTGCGGCTTGCAGCCTGTTCGCTTTCAAACTGGCCGCCGTATTCGATGTGATAGCCTTCCGGCAGTTTTACCGAGGCGTCCACACGCTCTTGTATGTCGTTTACCACGCTGCGCAGGTCGCGGTCGGCAACGTTGGCGGAGATTACGATTTTCCGTTTCACGTTCTCGCGGCTGATAGTGTTAGGTCCCATTGCCGAGCGTACTTCCGCTACATAGTTCAGCGGTATCTTTTGTCCGTTGCCGGTATCGAGCATCAGGTTACGTATCTTTTCCATCTCATCCCGCAAATCATCCTTTACGCGTACGGTGAGGTCGAAACTTTTTCCTTTCTCATATACCTGGGATACGGTTTCGCCGGCAAGGCATACGTTGACAAACTCCGAAAACTCCGGCAAGGAGATGCCGTATTTGGCAAGCACTTCCCGTTTGGGAGCGATGATAAGCTGCGGACGTTCAATCTGTTGCTCCACGTTTAGGTCGGCAATGCCGGGAATGTCCTGAATGGTATTCTTTATCTCATTGCCCAAAGCGAACATGCGGTTCAAATCGTCGCCGAACAGCTTAATGGCTATATTGGCTTTCGTACCCGACAGCATGGCATCGATACGGTGGCTGATAGGCTGGCCGATTTCCACATTGGCGCCTACAATTGTACCCAGCTTTTCACGTACATCGGCCACCAGCTCGCTGCGCGAACGGTCTTTCAGCTCGAACGGAGCTTCGATTTCCGATACGTTCACGCCTAAGGCATGTTCATCCAGTTCGGCACGTCCCGTCTTGCGGGCTACGGTTTGTATTTCGGGGATGGAAAGCAGTAGTTCTTCGGCACGATGTCCCATCTTGTCGCTCTCTTCCAGTGAAATGCCCGGCAGGGATGATATGTTGATTGTGAACGAACCTTCGTTGAACGGCGGCAGGAACGAGCGTCCCAATGTGAAAAAGCAGGCAAGCGCCACTGCAAACAGACCGATGGTTCCGCCCAATACGCTCTTCTTATGACCCAGCACAAAAGCAAGCGCTGCACCGTACCACTCTTTCATCTTGCGTGCTACGGGCGAATCGCCGGTGGAACGCTTTTCGTCTTTTATCTTTTCTTTGCCCAGCAGGTAGGAGCACAATACAGGTGTCACCGTCAGTGCCACAACCGTAGAAACTGCCAATGCCACGATGAAGGCAATGCCCAAAGGTACAAGCATACGGCCTTCCATGCCGCTCAGGAAAAACAGAGGAACGAAGCTTACCACGATGATGAGCGTGGAGTTCAGGATAGGCATACGCACTTCTTTGGAAGCGTTGAATACAACTTCCAGTATCGGCAGGCGTTCCGCTTCCGGTTTCATCCGGTTCTCCCGCAAGCGTTTGTATACGTTCTCCACATCGACAATGGCATCGTCCACCAGCGAACCGATGGCGATTGCCATACCGCCGAGGCTCATTGTGTTGATGGTGAATCCCATATAGTGCAACGCCAGCAGCGAAGCTATCAGCGATAAGGGGAGCGTCACCAGCGAGATTACGGTAGTCCGTACGTTGGCAAGGAACAGGAACAGTACGATAACAACGAATATACCGCCTTCAAACAGTGATTTCTGTACGTTGCCGATGGAACTTTCTATAAAGCGGCTTTGCCTGAAAATATCGGTGCTGACTTTTACATCGGGCGGCAGGTTCTTCTGTAAGTCCTTAAGGGATGTTTCCAGTTTGTCGGTCAGTTCAAGCGTGCTTGTGGCGGGTTGCTTGGTCACAGTCAGCAGTACGGCGGGCTTGCCGCGTTCGGAAGCCGTACCCAGCTTCGGCAGTTTGGCTCCGATACGTACATCGGCAATGTCTTCCAGCAAAATGGGGGAAGCGGAATACGAAGCATTGGACGTTGCTGGCTGGACACTGCCGTCCTGCAATTTGACAACAGCCTTTGCCAGTTGCTCCACCCGATCGGTGGAGATGACACCGCGCACGATGTATTCGTTTCCGTATTCATAAAGCACTCCGCCGTTGGCGTTCAGATTCATTTCACGCGTAACGTTCATCACTTCGGTAAGGGTTACGCCGTAGTGCCGCATCCGTTCCGGGTCGAGTTGAATCTGATACTCTTTGATGTCGCCGCCCAGTACGGCAACTTGCGCCACGCCGCCGGTAGAAAGAAGGCGCGGACGGATAGTCCAGTCGGCTATGGTGCGCAGGTCGAGCATGGAAGTCGAGTCGGCGGTAAGTCCTACAATCAGCATCTCGCCTAAGATAGACGATTGCGGGCCAAGCGTAGGCTTGCCTACATTGGAGGGAAGGGACTCGCTGACAACCGCCAGTTTCTCGCTTACAATCTGGCGTGCCAGGTAGACATCCGTTTCCCAGTCGAACTCAACCCATACAACGGAAAACCCGTTGGTGGAAGAAGAACGTACCCGGCGTACTCCCGTAGCACCGTTTACAGCCGTTTCAACAGGAAAAGTAACCAACTGTTCCACTTCCTCGGCTGCCATACCGTTGGCTTCGGTCATGATAACCACGGTTGGCGCATTCAGGTCGGGAAACACATCCACTTCCGTGTGCATTGCGGTATACGTACCGCCTATCAGCAGCAGTACCGATGCCACCAGCACCAGTATGCGGTTCTGAAGAGAGAAATGTATTATCTTGTTTAACATGACTGTACTGTTTAGTGTTCGTGGCTATGTGCCGGAATTGCATTGGTAGCGCCTGCGAGTTTCACCTGATAAGCGCCTTGAGTCACCACTTTGTCGCCTGCCTTGACTCCGGAAAGGATTTGTACCCGTTCGCCGTTATCGGCTCCAAGAGTGACCGGTTGTTTCTTGTATCCTTCCTCATCCACTTGCAGGTATACGAAGAAGCTGCCTTGTTCCTCGGTCAGAGCCGTATGGGGGAGTGAAATAACGTTCTCCATAGGCGAGGAGAGCAGGAATATCTCGACAAATGAGCCGGGAATGATATCTCCTTTGTTGTCGAATTCAAAAGTGACGGGCACATAATAACCGTTGTCGCCCGATGCCTTTCCGTAAGAGAGCAGGCGGCCGTTCAGGTCTTTCAGTGTATATACCTTATTATTGTAGGGAGTACAGAAGTTGGCGGAACCGATGGTGCGGAGATACGGATAATATTTTTCCGAAACATCGGCGCGCAGGAACAGTCTGCGGTTTTGAGTGATGCTTACGAGCGGCTGTCCCACGGTTACATAATCGCCTTCCTTTACCAACAGGTTTTTCACGTATCCGCCGATGGGAGAGGTTACTGCCTGTCCTTGGGCCGAATGGTTCTTGGCAACGGCTTCATAGCTGATACGGGCATTCTCATACGTCTGTCGGGCTTGAGCAAAGTCTTTCTCCGAAACGATTTTATTGGGGAGAAGTTCTTTCATCCGTTCATACTCTTTTCGGGCTGTTTCGTAAGCGATGCGCGCTCTTTGTACGGGGTCGCCGTCCGCCATATTCTTGGACGAAAGCATCACGAGGGGAGAACCTTTGCCAACACTCATGCCCTCTATGACTTTTCCGTGAAAAGAAACGACACCTGTCACGGTAGCTACGGCAACGCTTTCGTCGCCTTGTGCGGCCATAACCTGCCCGCTGGTTTTAATCACCTGATTGAAAACGCTCGGTTCGATGGTGCTTACGGCTACTCTGGCAGCCTGCGCTTTGGCCGGGGGCAATATGATTTCGTCGCTATGTGCGGCAACGGTTTCCTCACCGTGGTGGTGTCCGTCGTCATGGTGGTGTCCGGGACCTTCGTTTTCATGGTCGTGCCCTTCGTGGTCATGTCCCGCATGGGCGTGTTCTTCCGTTTCGTGATTGTGTCCTTCACCGGACTTGCTGTTGCAGGAGCCTAACAGGAATAATCCTATGACTCCCATGAATAGAATTTTCTTCATGATAATTGTTTTTGTCCTTACTTGTTTGGAAATGCAAAATTAGAGAATGGTCGGTGCAACCGGGTTGCATACATTCCTATGCCGGCAGGATAACCGTTTCCGGCAACTATCGGTCAAGCAAGGACGGAAGGGGGCGCACGAAGCCCTGTGGCACATGTGATGAATGTGCCGTGAAGAGATTCCAGGTAGACAAACTCTTGCCTGATGCCCGTTTCCTCGGGCAGAGTCAGGAGTTTGAGAAGCGGTTCGGTAAATAATGTGTTCACCCACACGAAACACGGATGTAGGTTACTGTTGTCCGAGTTGGGTGTCTGTTGGAAGAAATGGGTGGTCATGCATCCGGTGTCGCAGCAGCAATGTTCGCTGCAAGGGCCCTGATGCTGGCAGCACCCGTCGGACGGCAGGTCGTTTTTCATGCAGATTATGCCGTCTTCGTGGTGATGATGGGGAATGACAGGTACTATCAGCATAATCATGCTGATGAAGAACAGAAAGTATGCAATGTACCTTTTCGTTTTCATCCCTCTCTCTTTGATTGGTCGCAAAGATAGAAGTTAATCACTTAACTGCCAAACCCAAGATGCTAAAAAGCCTTGAATAAATCATTTAATCCTTCGCTCATACTGGGATGCGTAAAGATGAAATCCCGCAGAATGCTGTAATGCAAATCATTCTTTATGGCAAGCGATACTAAATTAATGACTTCGGGCGCATCGATACAAAACAGGGTGCAGCCTATTATGCGTCCCGTATGTGCGTTGACAATGGCTTTCATCATACCGTCTATCTGCTGCAAGGTACGGGCACGCGGTATGGCGGCAGCTGGCAACCGGGACACTTGAAGCGAATAACCGCGTTTTACGGCTTCCTCTTCGGTCATGCCGATATGCGTCAACGGCGGATCTGTAAAAATGACATATGGAACCGGAATCCTGTCATCGGTTTTTCGCTTTTTATTGCCGAACAACCGGTTGGTGATAATGCGGAAATCATCCAGGGATAAATAGTCATACAAGGCTCCGCCTCTTACGTCTCCCATAGCCCATATATGCGGGGCGGTGGTCTGAAGATGTTCATTGACGATGACAGCTCCCCGGGTGTCGGTCCGTATGCCGGCTGCGTGCAGGTTGAGGCCGTCGGTCATCGGTCTGCGTCCGGTGGCAAGCAGCAATGCGTCTCCTTCCCAAAAATAGGGGGTATTGTCGGAATTGTCCGTATAGGTCAATGTTATGCCATCGGCAGTGTCGTATACGGACAGGGCATAGGCGTTCAAACGTATCTCGATGCCTTTCCTTTTCAGAGATTCCAGCATGGATTCCGCAATGTCCCGGTCGGCTTTGGGCATAAAGCGGCTGCCCGTTTCCAATAACGTGACTTTGCTTCCAAACCCCGCATACATGGTGGCAAACTCCATTCCGATAGCGCCGGCGCCGAGAATGAGCAGGCGTCCGGGAAGTTTGCTCTGTTGGAGTAGCGTTTCGCTGGTGAATACATGCTTGCTTGCGTCGATTCCTTTCACGGCGGGCAGGATAGGGGTAGCTCCCGTATTGATAAAAACTTCCTTTCCTTTAAGGAGAATTTCCTTTTTATCGTGCGAGACGACCTTTACCGTATCGTCGGATACAAAAGATGCCGTACCGTCATACAACGTAATATTGGGGTGCTCCTTGATACGCTCGTGATTCTTGTCCCGCAAGAATGATACGAGCTTGTTTTTCCGCCTTATGGCGAGTGCATAATATTTGGCCTGATTGCCGTAGTCGTCCCGGTAGAGCCGTTCGGCCTGTTCCGATTCGTAAATCAGCGCTTTGGTGGGTATACACCCTACATTCACACATGTTCCCCCGTACATCTGCGGCGCACGTT
>ENA-ORMC01000534-ORMC01000534.1-human-gut-metagenome-genome-assembly--contig:-NODE-534-length-11737-cov-3.70947_pt1 | contig 11737 bp, 17 predicted proteins | sample MGYA00243076_ERZ508842 | MGnify/ENA primary metagenome ERZ508842 (study PRJEB26277, sample SAMN04329816) | human gut metagenome | biome: human-associated habitat | host: Homo sapiens | place: USA... | reverse complement strand
CTTCGCCGTACACATCGCCCTCATCCCCGGAGTAGAAGGCCCAACCGCTCTCCCAACCCATATCCTCGCGCTCTGGGAACAGTCGTTCCATAATCTGCACCTTGCACCCATCTTGGGCGACGCGGTCGGAAGCGTAACAGAACAGAGGACCGTCCCAGTCAGGAATGACAACTGGTTTCCCATCCGCTGCCCGCGCTACACGCTCCTCAGGGTCATCTACAAACTCCGTTTCTAAATACTGCTGAAACCGCTCATCCAGCAGATGTTCCACGCTTCGACAACTTTTTTCGGTATATGGCAGGAGCAGGTAGGCTGCTTCTTCTTCCGCAATACTCTTCCATATGCGATCTTTCAGTTCATCCAAGACGATATTCCGGCAATCCCTCCGGTAGACATAGGGGTTGGAACGGTTGTTCTGGGCATACCACTGAGCAAAACCAGAACCTCTCCGGTTAAATAACTGAGTGGACAACTTTCCATCTAATTGATTTCTGATAAATGTCCGTAGGTCATGTTCCTTTCCGTTTTGGACTGCCTCCACTATATCCCGGTAACGGGTTAGGAATGGGTTGCTCATATGGCCCCGCTTCATAGCCCAGTCCAGATAGAAGGCCATAAGATTGTAGGCAGACAATTCATCCACTGGCAGGTGGAGATTTTGAATCTTTTTTAAATGAATTTCGGCATTATCCATCTCCGCCAGGTCATAAGCGATTTTCTCTCGATCAGTGACCAAATTCAGTCTCTGAGGGTTAATAACTTCAAAGATTTCGTCCGGGCAAAGATCCAGTAGAGAATCCGAGCCAAGCTCCAATTTATATTGGAGTTCCTCCCGGTAGAGAGGAATCACCTGATAAAAGTTGATTTCCTCACCGTCTGGTAAGCTGCAGGCAAAAGAGTCCTGCCCAAACGGACCGGGCCAGAGCAGGATTTCGCCCCGTAAGTCTGTGTTCTCCGCAAAGGGGACGCCATTCTCGCCCTCCATCAGCGTGGTTCTGGATTCTAGCCCTACTTCCGGGTCTCCCAGAGCAAAGTGTGCGGTAGCCAACAACATCCGAATAGGCCAGTACCATATTTCATCCTTGAGAGCTTCTTGCGTTAGCTTCCAGTCACGAGGCAGGTTAATGAGTAGCTCCGCACGCTCCAGCTTTTCCTTTTTTCGTTCCTCCGAGAAATACATTTGATGCTGACTCAGACCTACGGTAACCAAAGTATAATAATCATGTTCTAATCGCGGGGCAATGATGGCAATATCCAGAGGATACTCCGGATAAGAGTCATCATGTATCATTTCTGAATAGATACCAAAATACTGTTCAATATGTAACCACACATGTCCAAGTATGTCATTATCGGGAGTTTCCCGCCGGATAATTTCCGCCCGTTGTTTCAAATCTATTTCCAAAGATTTTTCCTCCTCCAGATATTCCTCACAGTCCCGAACAAGTTTTTGGGCGTCCGGATCCTTCGGTGCAAGGGTTAGCCATCGTTTTGCATATTCATAGGCAGTAGCGGCGGAGCAGTATGCCATCAGGCAGGAATAGCCCATACGGGCGTTCCAGTAGGGATCGTTTTCGCCTTGAGAGCGAACGGACTCCAACAGTTCAATGGCGTGCCGGAGAAGATCTCCATCCACTTCAGCGTTCTCACCAAGGGCACCGTGGTCGCCCAACACTGCCAGATTGCTGTAGGCTCGGCTCAGATTTAGCGTCAGCAGATAGTCCCGCTCCTGTTCCGGGATGGCTTCGATGACCTCAATACATCGGGAGAATTCATCGGCATCATTCCACTTCTCAATCTGTTCTAAAAGTTTTGTTTTTTCAGCCGGATCCATCTCGTCACCTCCAATCCTCAATTTTTGCCTTTTTTGAAGTGACCGCTTCCTCGATAAGTATTAACTACACAGGTAAAGGGTTGTCCACAGTGTTTACACTGTATCATGTGAACCATGATCTCATCTGCCCATCCATTCTCAGTCTTTACCTTTTCCAGCGGACAGGTGGATTCCTCAGCCATCAGTTCAAATTTCCCTTGTTCCACCAACTGCTGAATATAAGCAATACAAGTCAGATAGTCCCTTGGAGTATCAAATTTTCTCCATATTTGAATGTCTCGGCAATGTTCACACATTATGAGTCCCCTTTGTTATTATCCCTGCATATCAGCAGATATAGGGCCTTTTTTCAGCGTGGCTTCTACAATAACCACATGACCCCAGAACATATCGTCGTCTTCATACCAAGAGGTAAAACGCCCGCCCGGAGAAACAGAAAACTCAGTTAAAATAATACGATTTCCAAACTCATCTTCAGTGATGGGATCTTTTTCAGGATTCCGATCCGTTTGATCATTATCCGCCAGCCACTCGTTGGCCAGACTGGTAAGCTTTTTGGCGGCAAAACCCCGCAAGGCTTTATCCCATGTCTCCTGATCATCTATCAGTTTCTTCATCACATTTCTGACACGGGTCCAGGAGGATTTGTTTTCAATATCCACATCCAGAGAAATTTGGACGTCTTTTTCCATCCACCGACAGATTCCATTGAAAAAACTCATTTCCCGATCCAGCGTCAGAGTCCCCAGCACCTCATCTTCAATAACAATAGGCTTTATGTACTCCGCCCAGATATCTTCCAGAGCCGGGCAGGGAACATCCTCTTCCAGCACTTCGGTAACATACCACTGGGGTTCGCTGAGTGCAGTACCTTTCCAGCCTCGAACCTTGATACGATAGACCTTACCTTTAGCAAATCGATTGGAATATTCACCGGCTTCTCTTTCTTTATCTGTCAATGGCCAGTTCAGGTAACAACGGTCAGAGATCACTTGACCAGTCTGTACATCTGCCATAGCAAGGGCACAGGTATGGGCTGACCAGAAGTTATCCATAAATGTTTTATCAGCACTGGTGCCGCTTTGGATTAGCACCAATTTTTCCTCATCATCTGAGTTATAAAGGGCAATAAAGTCCTTAATTGTTCTCTTTTTCATAGTGTTTCCCCTCAATGAAAGATCTGTTCATACCGCTCCCGCAGCTGTGCAGGAGCTGCTTTGATAACCTTGCGTCCACCATTTTCGGAATCTTTGCCCCAAATTGCCCAGATCAGGCTCTGCCAAGCGATGGCCCGGACTTTCGGGTCCTTGTCCTCTTCCGGCAGGAGATAAGCGGAAAAGCGGCGCTTGACTGCCAGCAGCGCATCCAGGCTTTCCGCATTGGCGATCAGGCTGCGGAATTCCTTGGCAGGCTTCAGCCACTGCATAGACAATGCGCCCCGTACCAATACTCCCAGTGTCCATGTTTGGAAACCAAACTTCCGGATAAAGGCATGAAGGAATTTCTCTTGCAGGGAGGAGTGCTCGTCGTCGCAGAGATCCAGATACTCCGCCACCAATGGTGCCCATTGTTCTCCCTCCAGCCCCAGAGCGAACACAGCGAAAGAGCCGGGCATCGCGCAGACTTCATCCGCGAGGTTTTGGTACCACTCATACTCCCGCATAGCCAGACGAGCGTATCGCTCTATAGCCGGATGCAGATTTGGGTATTGCACAGCGCAGGCAAAGAGCTGATTGACTCCCTTCTTGGGCAATCCTGGCATGGGCAGATAGTTTTTCTCCTTCCCTTTGACCTCCACCGAGTACCTGAGGGGGAAATCCTCCTGCTCCAGCACCGCGCACAGGTAGCCCAGAACCTCATCATAGCACTCCTCAGTGCAGTCCCTGGCGGTGATACGGATAGTAGCGAAAGCGTCGTTGGCCGAAGCGGTCAGGTGCTTTGTTTTCCGTTTTTGGATGTTAGGCGGTAATTTGCCGCTGCCATTGGTTTTCAAATCCTTTACTATGTCGGGGCGAATCTGGGAAACCAGACCGAGGATGTGTTCGGTGGTAAGGGATTCAAAACTCTGTCCATGCACTGTATGGCAGACAGCCACATAGCAGGCAAAGTGCAGTAAACCTTCATCCACATCTTCCACTCGCAATTCCGGACACACTGTGCAAGGTGGAAAGACTGTAAACCCATCTTCGCGCTCTCCCACAAGGAAGTAGCGTTCCTGCACCTGTTTTTCTATGTACTTTTCCAACTCATAGCGGATTTCTTGCCAGCCCACCAGTCTCCGCATGGCATCGCAGAGAAAAACAGCATCCTCGTTGGGAAATCCCTTCAGCGGCAGACTGGTCAGAGAGCGTTCCAGCAGCTGATCCGGAAGGAAGGGCGTTCCATTATGGTTTCGCACCACGGTCGGGTAGGCGGAGTGATTTTCACGGGCGGTGCCGTTCAGCACATCCTGAATACAGATATCCGCTTCCGCCAGCACCTCTGGAGAAGTGTCCGGTTTGTGTATCAGATAATAACGGTCATGTACGCCATCACGTTTCGGCAAACTCATTTCAAATCACCTCTTAGGTCTGTTGATGCTGCATTGAAACAATTTGGCACTCTGGGCAGAACTCGATATAAAGAGTTCCTTCCGTGCCGTCCATCACGGTATCCCATTGAATTTGGGCAAGGTATTTCATCGGCTTTCCGCAGTGCGGGCAAGTGGTATATTCCGCGTCCTGTACCCAGTTGGCAAAGCCTCCTACCGTATTCACATCTTCACAGCCGGCACCGTAGAACAGGGGTACTGGTGCTTTCCCCAGTACAAAGGGATTTTCAGTGAGGGCTTTGTAGTCCTCCGATCGCACATAGCAATCCATCTTTTCCGCACCGTCAAAGAGTTCCGAGGGGAATACCTCTGCGCCGCCGTCCAGAGTAAAGCTGTTAAATGCGGGACCTTTTAAAAATCCGACACAGTTGGGACAACAGGTGGCAGTTAATATACCATCCAGCCCCAGAAATTTAAGCCGTTCATCCCGACCATCCAACACAAGCATATCCACCATTTGGCAGCCACAGTGAGGGCAGGTGTCTTCTCGTGCTCGACCGATGCGAACAGGAGTTGCTTCGTCAGGATCCCCCTTGACCATGGGATAACAGGTATCGAAATTGAGTTGTGTCCGATGACCTTCTTTGTCAAAGGTCCATCCACCGATCTGTGCATAGTTGGATGGATCCACATATAATCCTTTGCGCCATGGCCGAGGATTTCGTTCTAACTCTAATAGTGTTTCCAAAGCTTTATCGTCTCCTTGCATAGCAAGGCAGGACATGAGGACCCCAGCCTCATGGGAATTATCTGTTTCCAATAGAGCAGAAATCAGACCATCCCGAACATCTGCCGGGGCACGGTAATAAATCTCACAGGGCCAGAACACCTCTGCGGCCAGTGCTGCCCGCTGAATCTCCGGGGTGATGGCATCCCGGTAACTGAGCAGCTGCCAGAAGTCTGTGAGTTCCGGATCCTCCATATCGTTCAGCTTTCGGATATTCTTAATCAATCCGTTTTGCTTTTCTTTGATTTGTTCTGTTGTCCATCCCAGAATTTCTTTTCGGTTTTGCTCAGACTGACATTTCCAACATAAACCTTCATATCGTAATTGTGTTCCGCAAATTGGGCACTGATACTTCAATTTCATACTTTTCGTTCCTTTCAACCAAAAATAAAAAGGCGCCTTGTATCATCCTGCCAAATGGACAGGCTGACGCAAGGCGCTAAAAAACACGGAAACAAAGAATCACATCTTTTCATGCGATTCCTAAAGTAGACAAATTTGTTTGCAGAAAAATCTGAGTATATTCTCTTTTTTATCATAGGAATTTCCTAACCCTTAACCATTGTTATAGAGTTTCCTTTCTCATCTTTTTGAACTTTTTTCTGTTTTATTTAGTTTCACATTTTTAATGTACTTTCCGCTTTTAATACGAGCATCCACAGGTTTTTCAGCGTTATCGGGAATTAGCCATACATTTGCCTTTTTCTCTGCTCCCGGAATACGACCTTCGGCGCAGAGTACAGCAACACGGCGTTTTGATAAACTCCATTTTTCTCCAGCTTCAACTGATGTCATAAATCCCATGAAAATGCCCTCCTTCAAATCACTACTTACATTATATTCATTAGAATGAACAGTGTCAACTCAAACAACGTTGTCTTAAAAATAAATTATCATTTCCTAAACTAAAATAAATATACCGATTGCTTGATATCATTCAGTAAATTGAATATAATAAACATAGGAAACAGGCAAAAGAAAAAGAAGCCTCTACAGCATGAAATATTTGTAAGCTTTCGAGACCACCAAAAAATGGAATATCTCTGCAAAGTGTATTGCTCTTCTCTGCTCAGAAAACAGAATGGAGGGTGCTCAAAAGGTCTGTAATAATTGGACAATCTCCGCAGATACACAGAAGCCTGCATACGCAAGCATAAAGACCAGAAAATATCGCAAAAAGCAAACTTCAGAATAACTGAATATGACATTTTAATCAGCAGGAGGTGAACACAATGTCATACAGGTTCAAAGATGCAAGAATTCAGTCGGGAATTAGCCAAAAGGACGCGGCAGATCAATTACAAGTTTCTGCGGCTACCGTGAACAACTGGGAATCCGGAAGAAGGCTGCCTACGATTGATGCCCTAGAGAAAATGGCAGACCTATATGGCGTTTCTACAGACTATTTGCTTGGCAGAATGGATAGCGCTCAGCCATTTGGTAACCTCACAGAAGAGATAAACAAGAACATCCTTCCGTTTCTTCATGAACATCCAGTCTTCACGAATAATAAACGCTGGGGTCTGGTTGATGCCATCAATAAGAGTATCCGGTTTGTGGATAACAGTGAAATACCATTTAACGATGTTCTGCATATTGCAATATCGCCACCACTGTTTCAGAGCAACGGTGTTCCAAAAGGTCGGAAACTGTCTCGTGATGAGATTGTAGCATACACCCGGGTTTGGGTAGAGCCTATTTCCAAAGATGAGGATCTCCGTCAGGAAATGCGCGGCTGGTATACGATCAAAGACCGATTTGTAGAAAATGAATTGGGTCAGCGGTTTTATCTGGATACCTATGAAAATAAATGGATGGCATTTATAGAGTGAAACAAGCGTAGAAAAGTTTGCTTCAAATTTCTTTGCCAGTATGACAGAGCAACTGGAAAATCTACCGATTATAAATCAATCAGCTTAAATCCGCTGAGTGCCATATTAACGGTTCAAAATGTTAATATGGCACTCTATTCATTTATTACATTTATCTGCTCATGGTATTTTCACATTTTTCTTTAATGTCATTGTGAACTCCCGCACCATCTCGCAATCCAGCTCACCGATCTCATCACGCGCATTGCATTTACGGGTAATATATGTATCATCATTGGTTTCCAGATACCCGTATAGCTGCATATATGGGTCATAGCCGGCGTCTTTCAAAGCCATTACAATTCGGTTCATACGAACTCCGAATTCCTGTTTATCCAAGGAAACCTACTCCGTTATACCATTCTTCGTCTTCTTTTCTTCGTTCATCATACTCCTTCATCTCTTCCTGTGTGGCCGGACGAACCTGATGCTTGCCGCAATCAGGGCAGTCAGCCACATTTTTCTTATCTGATGCAAAAAGATATTTGCACGCATCACAAGCATAAATCATTCCTTATTCCTCCGTTACCTCCGAATAATCGTACTCCAGCAGATCCTCTACTTGACAGCCCAGTACCTTTGATAAGGCAATTAAGGTGCCGCCAGTGGCTCTGTTTATATCCATTGCACGGTTATCATACTCCTGAAGAGTCCTGAGATTTACTCCCGACTTTTCTGCCAGTTCTTTTTGTGAATATCCACACGCCTTTCGCAGCATCCTTAGCTTTGTAGGCGTTTTGCTCCTACGGGCAATCGCATTGACGGTATCCACAAACTTGAGTTCCGATGCCTCGTGAAGGGTTGGATACATCTTCCGGATTTCTGTCATAGATACAATCTGGGAGATCTCACGGAAAGAAACGCCCGTATACCACTGGTAGAATGCCACAATCCATCCGCACCAGTATTCAGTGGATCGGTCATACTCAGCCTCTGCATCAGGCAGCTCCGCATCAGCGGCACCGCTCTTTCGCACAACCTCCATTGCAAGTTCTACACCGGACATACCGGAAACAACCCTCGGTGTGCCCTTGGCAAACTGCACCGCCAAATCACTTACCAGGAACATATCGAAAAACTCATTGATCTCAAAATGGCAGGTATTAACCGCATAATCCATCATCTCGCCGAGATTATTCATAGCGTCAGATAAATATTGTTCATCGTAAGCGTGGGTCATCCGGGGTCAGCTCCTCTCTTAAAATATCACGCATATACAGACCGTTCAGGTCGTCATTTTCAAGTTCTGCCTTATACGCTGCTCTTGCCTCATCGTCACGAGCCTTACGCTTGGCGTAGTACTCAGTATTATCTACACCCACATAGGAAATAAACTGGATCGCATCAAAGGCCGCCGGGCTTTTCAGCACGATCTGCTCTCCCAGTTTTCCAAGGCGCATAGCGTAAGATAACTGATTTAGCGATATTTCATTTCCGATAAAAGCTCTGGCAAATGAAAAGTACGAATCATCCGCACGGTAGCCGATGATCACATCATACTCGGACAGATCCAGCAAATAATTCTTTTTCAGCCAGTCAATGCTGCGCTGCTGTATGGGGGAGGAGACTCGAATTTTTCTGTAATTAACAAGAAGCGCCAGCCAGTGCAGGATGGTATATTCAGATAAGTTCAGCACCTTCAGCTTGCTCAGATCAATCTCATACTGGTTGCAGTATCCGTCTATATTCTCGCTGCACGCCCATTCCTTTGCCAGTTCCAAATGCTCCGTGCAGTAAAATCCGCGTCCATAGTCGTTATATGTTTTCCCTTTTCCATATACAGGCTTTTTTATAATCTCGGGGGATCCGTGATACAGTATCGTCTTCATCGTCCTGCTCCTTTCTACGGATATAATTCGCCTTAACTATATTATACGCATTATATCCGTAGAAATCAAGGCTTTAAAGAAATTTCTCAATTCTTGTCCTCTGATCGGCTGAAAATACGGTCGAGGTTCTTTTCTGAAATATAAGTGTCAAAATACGGGAACCGAATCATAAGGCAAATCTCTCTGTCTTCTGTTGCATCAATTTTTATATACTCAGCCGTCTTGCTGATATCGATCAGCAGCTGAAGCTCTGCAGCACAGGTGCATTCCAGAAACGGCAATGTCACCTCTATCCACGCTTCCGCCTGCTCCTCATCGGCCATCGCCCGTATCTTTCCGCCTTCGTTTGCGGCAAGCCGGTCGCACTGATCCAAGAGCTGTTCATACTGTGCTTTCTTCTTTACCGATACTTTTTTGGGCAACATCCGCATAAACTCACTGTAACCTCGAATCAATTCAGCATCTTTTTTCACTTCTTCAGGCAGTACCTTTGGTTTCCTATCAGCAGAATAGTCTTTTACATAAACGCCACTTCTCATCATCGGTTGCACCTCACCTCTTAATATGTAACAAAAAAGGGGGCACCATCTGCAGATAAGCAAATAGCGCCCATATATAATACCAAGCAAAGTCACCACAGTGTGCAATGGTCCTCTTGCGAGAACGGGGTGTGAAGACAAGCTTACTTAATATCACTCTAAAAGGAGTGTTTCAGCGGTCCTCTAAAATCGGCGTTGTTGTTGGTGTTTGCTCTGATATTCAACATATTCATTCCGTTAAGTCTGCCAGATTGATAACTGTCTTATGCTTTTTTCGAGCGTACTCAGTAAACTGTGCTGCCCCTCCAATAGAGTGCTCCACATATGCAATCACATAGTCAGACTGTTGGACCATCCATTGATTTCGTTTTGAAATGGCAAAACGCGGTGGCGTATATTCCAGCCCTTCGGGATAGATTGTTTCGGTGTAACTTAGCTGATTGTACTCTTTTTCCCTTTCCGGCAGGTATGCCAGCACAATTGAATATGAGATCTGCGGATTCCGCGATTTCAGTTCTCGCAGAACCGCAGCAACCAAATGGTCAAATTGACCGTTATTTCCTACATAAAAAACATTGACACCATGTTCCGCTATCAAATTATCTATCTGGCGTGTGAGGAGATCTTTGATGTCTTTGTTAATAATCCGATGTCCGAAGAAAGTGCAGCTTGACATTCTCTGTTTGTATTATGTCTGGAGCCGAAAGGAGGTACTTCGGCCGGATTTTCTAATATGCCCCTTTGTTTCATTCCAACACGCCCATCTTGATAACTATTGGTATCAATATTTTGTCCCAGTATATCATAAAATATAAAAAGCTGCAACCAATAGTACTCAAAAATACAGATTTTTTTTACAGGGACAAGGAAATGGAACAAAAGCTTCGCCGAGATCTTAATATGGGAATGAACCTGAGGCAATTGCAAATAGAGCATGGATATTCGCAGGAATCGCTTTGCATAGAGCTGCAGCGGCGCGGTATAGATATCGGCAGAAGTGCTTATCAAAAATACGAAGAGGGGCGTCTCAATGTCAAAATCAGTGTACTGATTGCATTAAAACGCCTCTACGGCTGTACCTATGATGACTTCTTTTCAGGTCTTGTGCCTGAAGAATAACAAAACCAGTAACCCAGGTGGTGTTCGCCTAATGTTACTGGCTTTTTTTATTACGCCGCAGTGCTTTATAAATAGCTTCATATGCTCTATCCATTAAATTATCAATAACGAGGCGCTCATAACTTTTTTGTTTCTCCCAACTTGCTCGAACATTTGCCGTAACTTTATACGGTTTATGCCTCATACTCTCTAATCCTGCGCAGTGCGTTCTGATAATGCTAACGTGCAGCATTTTGAGAGATTCCAAGTATTTACAATCTGAAGAAAGGTCATTTTCTGTTCCCGAAGCCTATATACTTCCTTCTGTCTTTCTGTGAAAAAACGGAAAAAATCTTCCATTGCAGCGCTCCTTTTCGCCAAAATTGAGCCTTATTGGTATCAATATTTTCCCGCATTATAGCATAAAATGTTATTGTGTTGCAACCAATACTGGTCAATTTTTTCCAAAGAGAGGTGATGGCGTTGGAACAGAAATTAAAGCGTGACCGCAATATGGGCGCGAATTTGCGGAAAATGCGTGAAGAACACGGACTCTCCCAAGAGAAGCTTTGCGCCGAACTGCAGCGCCGTCATTGTGATATCGGCAGATCAGCTTATCAAAAATATGAGGATGGCAGACTTAATATCCGAATCAGCGTACTGATCGAGCTGAAAAAACTGTATAACTGCACTTATGACGATTTCTTTGAAGGGCTGGATATACAGCCAAGTGACACAGAATAATTCCGATGGTCCAAAAACAAGGGCTGTCGGAATTTTTATTTTGCGGGATAGATCATTTTTGCGACAATCTGGTCCCTGTTCACAAACGGGTCTTCCCAATACCTTGAATCAATGGAGTTCTGCACATTGTCACCGAGAAGATAGTAACAGCCTTCCGGCACAATAAGCGCATCCGTATCCCTGATCGGAATCCCAAGCGTTGTCATATAGGTAATCGCCGATAAATCAACTGTTTCACCGGGCAGAGCCGCTACGCGCTTTACCAAAAGTCGGCCATCATGCTCAAATATTACGATATCTCCTTTTTTGATCTCTGAAAATACGCGCACACCGAGTATAAAGCTATCTCGCTCCAGTGTCGGCTCCATCGAAGCTGTGGGAACATACCCAAAGAGAAAAACAAATCGCATCAACAAAAAGATAATGAGCGTGACAAGCAAAGGAATAAGCCATACCTTCATGTGCCGCCATACTGCTTTCATTATAAAATACCTCCAAAAAGAAA
>ENA-ORMC01000527-ORMC01000527.1-human-gut-metagenome-genome-assembly--contig:-NODE-527-length-11867-cov-4.18058_pt1 | contig 11867 bp, 7 predicted proteins | sample MGYA00243076_ERZ508842 | MGnify/ENA primary metagenome ERZ508842 (study PRJEB26277, sample SAMN04329816) | human gut metagenome | biome: human-associated habitat | host: Homo sapiens | place: USA... | reverse complement strand
CTGGAACTGTGCGCTGGCGTCCAAAAGCCTTTGGTAACTCAGTTCCCTGAGTAGAATATAAATCTCAAGGCCGAAAAGATCCACAAAGATGCCTGCCCGAATCACTGATACGATTCTCGCTTCCGCACAGACATCGTTATAGATCAGGTTATTACCGTCCCGGTCTGTGCCAAAGTAATACTCTTTGCGCTTGGCCGCCATTGCTTCAAGGCGGCTGGCTACTGCAATACCGGCTTTGGGGTCAATGCCTTTCACGATATAATCGACTTCGGCGCCCAATCTCTTGGTAAGCATATAGTGCATGATGTCAGATTCGGAACGGCCTCTGAAATCCTCGGGAGGCTCTACAGCTTCTTCTGCCGGAATGATGATTTTGAAATCACCGTGGTAAATGACTGCCAGAGAACGGTTTGGGTTATCTTCGGGGCGCTCAACACCTTGGATTGTACCTGTCAGAATTCTTTTCGTTTTCATCGACTCGATTAAATCAAGCAAATCGTTCTTGGCTTTGTCAGCATCTGTCTCGACCGCAAGACGCTCATCAATCGAAAGAACATTCATTGTCGGTCTGGTATATGAGCGTTTTCTCTTTGGAATGCTTTCTCCTTCGGAACCTGGGCTTTCGTTTTTGGGTTCTGTGTCAGACTCAATTTTACCTGTAGCCTTTTTTGATTTTCTGGCACGCGTGGCGCCAGGTTTTTCGTTTTCCGAATCAATCTGAGTAGAAACATCCTCCGGCACTAACATCTCTTCTGCTTGAGGCGTCAATTCCTCAGGTGTAACATCTTGTTTCTTAGTTGGCATAATAAAATCCTCCTTAGATTAAAATTCGCTCGGCGGTTTCGCTGAGCTATATAAGCTTTTTCTGCGAGCCGGCTTTTTCACAGACTCAGGATCAGAGGGGAGAGGTTCAGTCTGGGCAGGCTGATGAACAGCATCTGCCGGACAATAGTCCATAATTGACGAACGGATAATCTGCGATGACATCGGGTGCTTTGTGTAATCGAGTTTCTTGAGTTTAAGCACATTATGGCCTCGAATGATACAAAGCAATTCCTCGTTCGGAAGCCTAAGGACCTCATCCGGAGTAAGCAGCCTGCGCCTGCCTTGCCCCTCGGTATGACGGTATTGGGGGATCACTTGCGCCACTGCGATGGTTCTTCTCACCGTCATCGTGGAGTTGACCTCAATACTCATATCACCGCTGCGGACCGAAAAGTATTCTGCGCTGACATCGTCCGTGCATCCCAGCATCAGCTGGATGTCGCAGTTTCCTACAATTTCGGACCACAAATTTTGCGGATACCGATTTTGGAGCTGACCAAGGCTCTGAACTGCGAGCATCACACGAATGTTTCGACCTCGAATCGTGGACAGTGCTCTACAAAAATCTGAGCCGTCTGCAGCGCCGCCGATGCGTCCGATATTATTGAACTCATCCAGGATCAAATTCACGGGCACATCACAGCTGCCGCTCGTTGTAGAGTCCGCATAGCGAGTCAGTTTAATAAACATACAAGAAAAAAAGAGCGATGAGAGGAATGCCATTGTGGCGTCCTGATCGCTCAGAATAATATAATAAGCGCATTTTTTCTTGGCAGGTGCTGTCAGGTCTATGTCAGACCGACTGGTAATATTCTGGACCGCTTTGTCCTGCATCACCTGAAGTCTCGTGCCGAGTCCCAGTATGATGCCGGAGCGAACCGTGTCACTTGCCTGCGCGAATAAATTATACGGTGCCCTTGCCGGATGGTCTAAAGGCAGTTTCTCAAACAATGCTGAAAGCTGTTTTTCCGAGTTTTGCGTCAGCATCTGATAGACTGCGGGGAGATGCTTCATATCGGCGCTTCGGGAGCGGTCCTGATCCACATAGAGAATCAGCGCTCGCAAGAGATTTGCTTCACCGTTGTCCCAGAAATGATCGCCTTTGCCCGAACTTGTATTTCCGATGATGACATTCGTCAATACCTGCGCCATCAAGGTATCGCCATTTAAGTCTGACATACAGTTCCAGCTGTCACCGTGCTCCGGGTTAATAAGATTGAAGACTTTCACCTCATACCCATTTTTTCGGTACATCTCAGCTGTATCCGCGTAAAGCTCAGCTTTGCTGTCTGTGATTATGACAGACTCACCTCGCTTGATGGCCTGAAACAGGGCATTCCGGATAACGGCTCGGGATTTCATTGTGCCGGATGCACCGAAGATTGCGATGTGCCGGTTGAGTTTGGTATCTTTCGGCATACAGACGGTATTGCCTTTATACTCGCCGAGGATTACACCCTCAGCTTTTGACGGAGTTGTAATTTCAAGAACATCTCTCATCTCTTTTTCATTCATCCACGATGCCGTACCGTATGTACCGCTTTTGACCACTTTGAACCCACGCTCATCGTAGTCTTTACTGCCAAACCGGTCGTTCAGCTTTACATACGCAAATATGATTGCACCGACAACTATCATACCGAGCAATCCCTTGAGGCCATTCCAGGTAAATGCCTGCGGGAAACAGACCGTCGGGCTGAACTCAACTGGCGGCATTTGGGTTTGTCCGGTAAGCCCGCCGCCGTCCATCCAAATGGAATAATTATTTAATACCTGCGCAAGAAGACCAGCGAGATAAAGCGCTGCCACCAAACCCAGTATGGAAGCAACGACGATGGCACCCTTGCGTTTTTTGTCATCCAAATCCTTTCCTCCTTATCGACCCATTGTGTCTTCCACCGAATCTATATCAATGGTTTTGATATCAATCTGTGGGCCGAGATATTTTCGGAGAAGAGTAAATTGCTCAGGGAAGCAGAGTACCTCAAATGGGTGCGTCCCAGTCTGGAGTGCTTCCCGCAACCGGATGAGCCGTGCAATGTCATTATCCAAAAACGAATACACATATTTCCCATCTACAAACGCATCATATTCCATTACACCCTGATTCTTGGATAAATCATCTTCATCGAATAAAAGTTCATTCAGCCTTGCTTTCCAGTTGGGTATGGCAAACAGCCTCAAAAGCCGAATGCCAAAGGAATTCATGGGCACGAAATAAATGAATTGATAGATGTTGTCAAACCGAAACTCAAGACGCCGGTTCTTTTCTGTCTCCAAAATGGTCTTCAACGCAATCTCCTCTGACTCGCCAAAAAGAATGGCGGACTGGATCTTATAAATGCCGGCGTTTAATCTTGCAACTTCGATCAAGCTGTGCAGCGTCTTGAACTCACCCATGCCGTTCCACTTCATCAGGGCGCTGCGGGTGTTATAAACCGCATATGCTTCGCCGTAAGAGAACAGAACGCCTGTGACTCTCGTGAACATCGTCTTATTCATCTCAGACTCACCCAGTTTCTTGAGATCTTTCGCCAGGTAATATGCGGAACACTCCGGTACTGTCAGACTGATTTCGGAATTTTGGAGAGCTGGTAGTTCGTAGGCCCGGGCTTGAATATTTGCCATATAAAACATTGCTGCCGCTTCAGCGACTCTATGATTTCGTTCCCGATGAGCTGCGTCTCCCGGAAATTTATGGTTCCAAAAAGATCTTAGATAATAATCCGGCGCATTCGGATGAATCCATTCCAGTATAGGGAGAGCCGCTTTTGTAAAGCGTAATGTCTTGAGCGATTTCTCACCCGTAATCTTTAACAACCTGCAAGTAAGCCTTGGCTTTGTATCATCAGGGAGTCGATATTCCTGAACCGAAGTCATCTTATGAACCAGTGCTTTAATCACACGCTCATTACCCAGAAGATGTAAGGATCGAACAGGAAATTCACCAACGAATGAGAGCAAGGAGATGATGTTGTGCGCGTGACTGCCTTGACGAACGGTAATCATAAAAACCTCCCAAGCACCGATGTATTTGCGACATAATGACTGCTCTCTTTGTCGGATTTCCCATCACATCGATGCCGCCAAAATGCCGATATATTAAGGATTTTTCGGTTTTTTATATATGTGTAATTTTTTCGTGGCGGCATTCTGCGTTTTTTACATATGTTTTTAGGGCGGTTTTGGGTATCCATCACTCAAAAATACTCCTTTCTGCGGGAAGGTCTTTTCAAGCACCAGCCAATTTGGAAACTCATCCTTCGGAACAACATAAACTTCTGTCCGATCCTCCTCACCGGCAGAGCTGCAATAATAATGGCAGCACTTTAAGGGTGCATCATCCTGCATAACATAAAGTGCTACCACATCAGCGACCATATTCACTTCAATATTATCGTGATCCCGATACTGTCGTTCGGGACGATTTCTATCATAAATGTGCCTGAAAATCAGAACACAGTTGCTATACTTAACAGGCTGAACATAGGAAAAAAAATGTCGCATAACGGGATATAGATAAGAACGAATATACGTTGCAGAACCCTCCGATTTCTTCGGCAAGAGTGCAGGAATCCTGATAGAAAACCAGCCTTCGACCGTAAATCCAATGTCAACGGGAATGTTTTCTGCTGTCTGAAGTTCCATATCATCCTTTGCTGTAGGGCATCCGGTATAGGCCGGCAACGTTCTTGCTAACAGTGTCAGCTTTTCTGATGTATTTGCAGCTTTCAGAGCCAATTCATAAGCAATCTTAATCTCTCCGTTTTCCACCAGCTTCTTTGTTTGTGAAATTTCATTTTCTAAACGCATTGACAAAGCACTTGCTTTTCTAAGAGATTGTTCAAAAGGAGTTTCATTTTCTCTCACTGTTTACCACCTCCTCGGAATAAAATGTGATATTAGGTTCTTCCTGTCCCTCAAAATCCACTGTTGCATATAGGCAAGGGACTTTGGGAAGACATAAGGACTGCGCCATTGAAATGTGCGGCACGACAATAATATATTTCATATCGTCTTCCTGCGGCTGCAGAAGTCTCGTCAAGTGTTGCTCACCATCATAAAGAACGACAATCTCGTATCCGATGTTCTCTTTTAAAAAGAAAAGCTGTGCCGGATAGACTGCCGGATAATGAGCAAGCGGTTCTACCTGGTCGATGAATTTCAAAAGCACCCAAACCGCAAGAATCAATTTTTGGTCTGGCTTGCACATCTCATCCAGTGCCAAGTAATAGCCACCTACATCAGCAATCCGCAAATCACGTTTAAGATTACGGATAATTTTTTCTGCCGTTGATGCTGGCTTGTCTTTCAGCAAACGAATCACTTGCGTTTTTGTTAACGGTCCATATTGAGACAGCCATTTGATAATGTACTGCTCGTCTCGTAAAAGCATTCTCGTCACCTCCTTGTGCGTATTTGTATGAAAATACGCATTTTAAGCACTATGCGCTTGTTTTTGCTTTCTTTTTAAAATTGCCTCCAGTTCGGCTCGGTCTGTTGTAATCATCTCCTGCTCAACCTTAGATGCTTTGACAGCAATCGGAATTTTGCTGTTATTACTATAGACAAGGGCCTCACCACGCTCAAACTGAGTAATGGAACGGATTTCCGTGCGGGTAAGTTTCAGCGTCTCCCGTACATATTCCGCCTCATCCGGTTCCAGATTCAGAATGATTTTATTTTTGCTATTATTTATGATTGCTCTGCCGTATTTGCCATCGTCCAAACCGAAGAAGTCGGAGAGATCCTGTGTCGCTGCCAGCGCAGCACCGCCGAAGCCTCTAATCGTCTTGAAGATTGTCAGGCAGAACTCGGCGGCCTGCTTATTGGACGAAGCACCGATAAGCTGCCATATCTCATCAATCATAATGGCTTTCTTCTTAGTCCTATCTGCCTTCACATTGTCCCAGACATAATCAAGTGCAATCATCATCCCGACCGGAAGCAGCTTTCCTTTGAGTTCAGAAAGGTCAAGCACGATATATTTGTTGGAAAGATCTACATTGGTTTGCCTATTGAAACTCTGTGCCGAGCCGGTAACAAATCGACTCACAATGGCAGCTATGCGGATTGTCATCGGATTTTCAAGTAAGTGCTTATGAAGGTCTCCGAGAATCGGCATTTTTTTCATTTTAGGCGGTGATACGGACATATCTTCATAAAGCGAATTGTTATCATGATTGATTCCAAAATCGCTGTAGGTCTTTATCAGCGCTTCATCCAACATCTGCTCTTCCTCGTTGGTCATATCAGGAATGAGCAACGAGAAGAAAATCATCAGCTGCTGAATTTTCTTAGCGAGCATCGAATCCATATCGTTATAGTCTACATCGTCAATCAGTTCCATCTCCGGGGAAATGGTATGCCTGATTTCCATTACATTGATGCAGTGGGGAGATCCTGGCGCAATCTTGACAAACTGACCACCGATTTTATCACAGGCTCTTTTAAATTCATGCCCCTTAATTGGTGCTACAATATAGCACTGTATCCCGCGCATCCGCATTCGCAGGGCAAGAAGTTGTAAAGTGAAGGTTTTGCCGGCTCCGCTGGTTCCACACATCGTTAGGTTTGCGTTCTTATTCTTCTTGGTGTTGAACAAATCAACGATACAAAGCGAGTTATTGTGCCGATTGATACCGAGCAGTACGCCGGAATCATCAGACATCTCAAAACTTGTAAACAGATAGGTTGCCGCCGCACCGCTGGTCAGAACATTGCGCTTCGTCTTTTTCTCCAATTTCGGATCAATCTGCAAAAACGGCATAACCGAGCGAAGAGCAGCCTCTTGCTGGAACCTGCAGTCGCTGGTGTAAATATCCATTGACTTGAGCATATCCACCATTTGCCGCTTACGCCAAATCAGTTCCTCATAACTTTTTGCGGAAACGGTGATAAACACAGAGAGATAAAACAAATCCTCATTATTATTTGCGATGCCATTTTTGATGTAATAGCCAGCAGAAATGGAGTTTGCCAGTTCCTCATAGTCCGTGCTGGTGTCCTGAAGGCTTTTCAGTTTGGTGCGATTTAATCGAATCCTTTGAGCAACCTTATCAATGGTTCTGCTACGGTTTTCTCTGTGCAAGTGAATATCCACATCAATGCCTTCTCCGGCGTTGATAAGTGATGACATCCAGCCTCCTCTAACCGCATTTGGAAATCCGTCCTTTTTGATGTACAGGAAGGAGTAATACAGCCCATCCATTACAATGTAGTTATAGTGACTCAGATCAATACCTCTCGGAACAATGAAATGCGAAATCTTTATATTCGGCACAGGGTCAACGCCAATAACCTTATTTTTCGATGCCATCGTGTCCACCACAACACGGTTGACTCGGCTGCTGAATGGTTCTTCCACACAGGAACGCCTGTTAAAATACATATACAGAATTTCAGCCGTAGCCTCATCAGGATCCTTCGGCTGGAGAACTGTATTGCCGCATTGCATAAAATACGCACGCGCATTTTGTTCGGCAGTCTGCATCATTGCATAAATCTTTCCGTAATCATCACTTTCGTTACGGCCAACCGCTTCATATTGAAAAATCAAAAAGAAACGCCTTGTGAGCGCTTCACGATTTCCGATATCTTTAATCAGCCGGATATAATCCTCGCTGAGTTCTATACATTTCTCATTATCTTCTTCAGCCAATTCCTCTCGGACCATAGCGATATGCTTATCTGAATCTGCTTTTCGTGTGATTGACTTAAACTGAAGACGCATCGGTGATATCTTCAGCCAAGAAGCAAATGAAGAAATAATATTTACCTGTTCTTCATCAGAGCGAAGTAGAAAGTTAATTGGTTCTATCTCTAAAATTTTGATATATCGTCCATCAACAGTTTCGATGATACCGTTGCTCAAATTCTTAATCGGTAAAAAATTCTGTACAAACTCAAGCTTTTCGGCTTTTTGCTTTTTTGCGCTTGCCGGCTTTTTTGAGCTGCGCTTGGTCATATTTATATCCCACCCTTCTCATATGGAGTTTTCGTCTTCTAAACCAAAATCGAACTATGTGACCCAAAAACTGAAACAGCGAGTCACCATCAATACCCATCACACTGAGCACTGCAAGAGGCATCAGCGTCACGACCATCACGACAATACGGATCGTACCCGGCATTGGTATCCACATCAGCTCCGGATAACCCACCAGAATAAGGAGGATTGCCGTCTCTACCGCATTGCGAGGTTCAATCATTCCGCCAAGAAGCTTGCCGGAATCTGTGTAATTTGCCGGAATCGCATAGATATTCTTAACTTCTTTTTCTTCCATACTGCCTTACCTTTCTACCGCATAGAGTCAAGCTTAATGCGGTTGATCTGCTTTCCAAATTCTATTCGCATCTGCAAAGATGCGCAGACGCCCATATAAATACCGCCTCCATCATCTTGGACAGAGGCGGATTTACTATCGTCCCATACGGTAAATTTGCGCTGTTGTGGTATACCGGCCAAGGCGCAGAGCTTCCTGATGATCCGGAACATAGATATCGACCCGGGACTTGTCGTTTTCAATCCCAGAACCGCCTCGGTCTTCCACCGTATACATTGTACCGTTTATCATAATCTGTGTGCCGAAGGGGTAGTAGCTTGACATTGCGACCATGCCGACCTCTACCTGTTTTCCGCTCGCAGTAATACCGGAAGCGTTCTCTCCGCAGCATTTACTGCAGGCACAGTAATGTGTCACATCCACCTCAATGGTCGCTATCGGCTCTCCATAAACATCCTCTGAAACAGGAGCGTTAAAATCTACATCCTTCGGTCTTCTGAGTGCTAAGGTGGATTCATAACTCGGTGAATTAAAGATAACACCTTCGCCGCCGGAGGAATGAACCCACATCCGTTCGCCATTGTCACCATAGCCCGCAAAGACCAAGACATGATTCCAGCCTTGATCGTCATCGTTCATTAAAAAGCCAAGATCACCCGGCAAAAGTTCCGATGCACTGATTTCATAGGAGTTGCCCCACTGATCCCAGGTACTACCATACAGGCTGACGCCAACAGCTGTTTTATATACCCAGTCTGAGAAACCGCTGCAATCCAGTCCATATGGTCGTATTGTTCCGCTGGTACTGGAGCCTGCCGCTGTGACAAGTTTGGGTGTGTTCCACTCATCATTCCATCCGGGTGGACTTTTCCCGCCCCAGAAGTACGGTACTTTACCTACCAGCGAAAGCCCAGTCGCCACAATATGCTTCCGGGTTGCATTACAGTTTTGCTTATTAAGGAACGCTATCAGTTCTGCGTCTGTAAGCGGAACTGCCAAACCCGAGCTCAAAGAACCATACAGTGTCATTTTTAAGGCATTTGCCATATTCGTGATAACTTCACCATAGGTTCTTCCTGAAGCGTCAAATTGCGCATCCAAGTCGAGACCAAAGGCTTTTTCTACAACTGAAGTATCAAATGGATGAATCGTACATTCCACATAGGTAACTGTTTCCTTTGTAGGGGAAAGCGTAACTTCACCGTTTTTCCTATAATAAGTTTCATCCTTTGTACCCGCAATCGCAGGACCTGAATAAACAGGAACCGTAACCGTAACTTCCTCATAATTTGGCACAGTAACACTGACCTCTGAACTTTTTGATTCGTCCGGAAGATAGTAGGTTCTGTTTTCTGTCTCATACCGATACTGCGGTACTCCGTTGACCGTTCCCGTTTGTACCTTTTTTGTCACTACCGTTACGGAAACTTCCCTATAGGTAAAATAGGATACAGGGATTAAAATCTCTTTGGTCAGTTCCTGTGATGTCACAGGAAACATCTCACCGCCATAGGATTCCAATTTTGCTTTCATATCGGCTTCGTTGGTATTTTGCTGATTCATCGAGGTAGAATATGCTGCCAGTATATAAGCAACATCAAAACCGGCAGATGACTGCGCGTGATTGATCAGCGCCTCCATCGACAAATCATAATCATATCCGCCGTCTGTGATAATCTTTTCTACCTTTGCGAGCGATTGATCATAACCGGCATCTATAATATCCGAAACGACCGTTGACAAATTCTCATATGAACTTGCCAGCGTCGTATTAGGATCTACTGCCGAGCCATCTAAACCGAATATGCTGTTCGTAACAATGGTCGGCAGAGACGCTATCAAAATAATCAGGATAAGTAAACAGAGGCATATGAAAATCAAAATTTTATACAGCGTGTGACGCATTGCCCAAGCAGCGGAAAGGATTGCACCCCAAGGACCACCCGCAGCAGTACCGGCAGCAATCTCTGCGGCGGCTTTTCCGCCTTCTACACTTGCCTGAACTGCTGCCGTAGCAGCATTTGCTGTTGCCTCTACACCTTTTGCAGCTGCTTGCTTCGCAGCCTCCTGGCCGAGTTGCTTTGCAGCCTTTGCCATTTGTCCTGCAGCTTGACCATAATTATCAGCGCCGTCTCCCATCTGCGTTTTATTTTGCTCGGCCATAATCCTCACCTCCCATTTTATAAAAAACAGCCATAACACCGTGCAAAGGCATTATGGCTGTGAAATCTTAACTTTTCCGTCTCGGCGGTTTTATCTGTGTATCATCACGCTGTTTCGGCTCTCCGAAACGACTCGGTGTACTCCTATACCGAACGGATTCTACATTTGTGGACACTACACCGCGTTCATCATAAACGGGTTTACCATTGTCATATACCGGTTTCCTCTCCACAACAGGTTCACCGTAAACAGCGAACCACTGATGTCCATCGCGGTCTTCAAATACCCGATAGTCACCACGAGGAGCATCATACTGAGCAGTATCATAGAACATCGTACCGGATCCATCCTCGTGACGCACTTCAAAGTGACCGTCGCCGCGCTGGGATCCATCAACAGATGTAATCTGCTGCTCATAGCCCGGCATAAACTCTCTGAATGCGGCCTGATTGTAAATCATAGCCTCATCGCCGGTTTCAAATTCAGGTACTGCACCGTGCTGTGCCATAGCATACCATTCCACACCATTTGCATCGGTCATAATAGAATGCGGAGCATCCGGTTCCTGATAGAAGGCACTGTTATACCAGTTGGTATTTCCTGAAGCCGTGCTTGACTCCATGATACCTTCGCCAACAGAGCGAAGAGATGTGCCTTCTTCTGCACCTGGGAAAGTTGCCACAACCTGTGACGCTTCGGCAGGGCTGCCCGTAAATTCCGGTGTGCTGTAAAAAGCACCTCGACCTTCTCCACTCGCCATTTGATACCACTGACTTCCATCAGATGCAGTAACCAGTGAATGAGGTCCTTGCGGTTTCTCAAACTGAGCAGCATTATACAAATCTACATTTGAAGATTTTCCGTCTGCTCCGGTTGCCGTGGTACTGATATGACCTCCTGATATCTGCGTATTGCCAAGCTTATGACCTGCAAGCTGTGGCATATAATTAGAAAGACTGCGATCCGCAATTTCTCCCGCAATACTGCCGGAAACATTCGGCGCACGGGTCGCTACAGAAGAAATAGATTCTCCCGTAAGGGTTGCACCGTTTCTCGCTGCCATACCGCCAAAAGCCCTTCCGACAAATCCTAAACCGCCTCCGGCACCCATGCGGGTTCCTCCATTGACAACGGCATCTCGAACATAGGAATTGCCTTTGAATTTGCTCGCAAAACCACTTGCAAAGGACGATGCCGCTGAACCACCTGCAGCACTTGCACCACCGCTGAATACATTGCCCGCACTCCTAACACCGCCTCCGATACCCGTGAGCACACGGGCTGACATCAAAAGCTCCATCCCCATACTGGAACCGGTCTGAGCTACATTCAGTCCCATTGCCGCCAAGTATGAATCGAATTTTTGAGCTGTTTTCAAGAATGCTAATGCACAGAACATCCACAAAAAGATATTTCCTTGTCCGGTCGAAGTAGCTCCTGCATTGGCAATAAACTGTCCGACTGAACTGTTAAAGCCTCGCAGAAACCAAACATTCAGCACAAGCAACAACAGCTGTGAGCCTATCATTCTGCACCAAGACTTAAACACAGGTTCTGTTGCCTTAGAACCTCCCATACAATATGCCAGAGGGG
>ENA-ORMC01000524-ORMC01000524.1-human-gut-metagenome-genome-assembly--contig:-NODE-524-length-11957-cov-3.25407_pt1 | contig 11957 bp, 10 predicted proteins | sample MGYA00243076_ERZ508842 | MGnify/ENA primary metagenome ERZ508842 (study PRJEB26277, sample SAMN04329816) | human gut metagenome | biome: human-associated habitat | host: Homo sapiens | place: USA... | reverse complement strand
CCGCCGTTTCCGAATGAAGGCGGGCGGCATTGCCCGGAGCCAGCAGAAGAAAGGCCCCTCCCAACGCATGGAATCCCCAGCCAATGAAGAACCAGCGGGGGAGAACCATTCCCCGGCTGCGAGCGTAAAACCAGTACACGAACAGCATGCCCAAGGAAGCGGGAATCTGGTTCTCATTCGTCATGCCGGCGGCAAACGCCGTGACGCCTATCCAGAACACGGCAAACGGAGTGTCCCGAATCCGGGAAGATGGCGACCGACCATGAGGAATTGCTCCCTCTGGACAGCCAGAACAACGTGATGCCCGGCCTGGATGAAGACGTAAGCAAAAGAAGCGCCCCTACGGTAAACAGCAGCACATCCCGCCAGTTTCCGGAATTGACCCTTCTTCCCTGCGCCAGGAAAAACATCATCAACGCCAGGGAAAGAAGCACGAAGGGATTGACGGCCAGAAAAAGCCATTTTCCCGCCGTAGCCGTAAAAATAGCGAGGAATTCCCCCAGCCGGGGATTCCAGTGCATGTATGACCACCAGCACCGCTCCAGCACGGGCTGAAAGGCAAGGCGGTGGTCCGCCCCGAACACGGAATGCATCAAGCTGTCCCCGGTGAAAGGAGTCCACCAGGTAAGCAGCATGGCATACACAAGAAACGCCAGCACCACCACCCGGAACAGGAAACGCGCCGCCAGTGACTGCTTCATGGAACAAGCCGGAATAAAAACGCCGTCCGCAACTAATCCGCGACGGCCTTGAATACCGGGGTGGGCAGCTTGTCCGGCTTCTTGCCAAAGAAATCCCCCACATCCTTGAATGTCACGAACAGGAAGAACCCCATCAGCAGGAACACAAAGCCGAACTGGACGAATTCCAGGACTTTTGTATTCAGGGGCCGCCGGAAAATCAATTCAACGGCATTCATGACCACATGGCCGCCATCCACCACCGGAAGAGGCAGAATATTCAGAACCGCCAGGTTCACGTTCAACACCACGGAAAACCACAGGGCCAGCTTCCACCCTTCATCCAGAGAGAACATCTTATAAAACTGATTGGCAATGCCCACAGGTCCGGAAAGATGCTCCACTCCCACGCTGCTGCCGGGAGCTACCACCTTCGCCAGGGTATCCCCCATCCATTTCAGACTCTGCTTGATCTGCGCCCACGGAGAAGGATGGACGGTAACGTCACGGCCCACGGAACTCAGGTCCCAGCTCACGCCCAGAATAGGCTGGGCCCCTTTGAGCAGGGAACCGTCCGCACCATTGTGCCAATTCTCCGGAAGTTTCCCCTGGATATTCACCTGCCTTGCAACTCCGGCCCCGTCCGTCACATCCAGCAAGAGCGGTTCATTCTTCTTCAGCAGAACATCCAGTGCGGCAGGGTTCCAGAGGCGTTCTCCATTGGCGGCCGTAATCTTATCGCCCGGGTTCAATCCGGCCAGGGCGGCAGGAGAACTGGGGATCACTTCCCCAATCACGCAGGGCATGGCCTGCATCAATCCCACCTGACGCATGCCGGAGCGCTGCCACCAGGACGTTTCCGGAATCCGGAATCCGCAGGAAATTTCCATTTCTCCTTCATTTCCAGGTCTCTGCACCGTAAAAACCACCCGGTCATGCTCGCCCAGCATGATCAATTCCCGCACGCCTTCCATATTCCCCGCCCACTTGTCCACAGGATGGCCGTCCACTTTCACAATCTTGTCACCGGGAAGAATGCCGGCCTGCGCCGCAGGGCTGTCCGGAGCAACAAAACCGACCGTAGTCACGCCCATCTCCACATCCGGCTTGCCCACCATCCAGACGGCCACGGCAAACAACACAGCCAGCAGAAAAGACGCGGCAGGCCCGGCGGCGGCCACGATGATCTTGTCCAAGGGAGTAACCGGCTTCAGATCCTTGGGAAGCTCCGCACGCCCTTCAATGGCCTCCATAGGAGCCATCTGCGGCAGGGAAACAAAACCTCCGGCCGGAATCCACCCCAGCCCCCACTGCACGCCGTTAATCGTTTTTTTCCAGATGGGACGGCCAAACCAGATTTGAAACCTGTCCACATACAGACCACGCCAGCGGGCAGCGAAAAAATGACCAAGTTCATGAATAAAAATCATGAAGTTAAACAACATTACCACGCCGAAAATAATGGCGATGGTGGCAAGGACGGAAAGAATGCTATCCATGGTAGTTTTTGCCGTCCAAGCTACCACGGAGCTCTCCGGTGAACAAGCTTCAAAGATGTCCTAATGACAAAGTGAATGCTGATGTTCCAAATGGATTTCAAAAGGTGCCTGGCAGACCAAAAAACAGCCTTTACCTTCCGGGAATTCTGAAGCCGCAAGTAAAAGACCGCGTTCCCTTTTTTCGAGCGGTACCTCTGGGAGAGGCGGCATCATCATCCCAGTCCGGAATCTGGACGAATAAAAGCGCCTTTTTTCTACCAGGAGAAAAAACCGGCGGAGCATCAAACACCGCAGCCCGTTTTTCTGTCCGGATCCCCTGAACAGCCTTCGCAATAAATGCCTCTAGAATTGGAAGCAATGATTAAAACACCATTGTGTTCTTAACAAAAATGCGCACTGGCGGAAACAGGATTTTTCCCAGCCGGTATGGAAAAACCGACGCAGCAATAAGAGAAACTGGCTGGCGCACTAAATGATGAACGTGCGAACACCTGCTTCATAAGGCATTTACAGGAAAATGCCAACGTCCGGAACTGTTATGTCCGGACATGAAAACAGCCTCCGGAAATAATTTTCCGGAGGCTGTCGGTTAACGTTTACTGAACAGATGGAAACTCCCGCACATTCAGGCGCGGAGAGCTGCGCCATCCTTGGCTTCAATGGCCTTCTTCGCTTGAGCGAAGATAGCGTCAAAAGCCTTTTCGTCAGAGACGGCCAAATCGGCAAGAACCTTGCGGTCCAAATCGATATTGGCGGCTTTCAAGCCTTCCATAAAGCGGGAATAGGTCAGACCGCGGTCGCGGACGGCAGCGGAAATACGGGCGATCCAAAGACGGCGGAATTGTCCCTTCCGACGCTTGCGGTCGCGGTATTCATACTGCCAAGCCTTGTAAACAGCATCCTTGGCGTAGCGGAAGAGTTTGCTGCGGAAACCGCGGAAACCCTTGGCACGCAAGAGAATGCGCTTACGACGCTTGCGAGAGGCCGGTCCATTAGTGGCACGTGGCATAGCTTATTTCTATTTCTATCTTGAACAGACTGTTCTTCCTCACCTCCCTGCAGTCTCGCCTGTTCTTATCTTCTCATCGGAAGAAGGCTGCATGAAGGCCCCCCGTTCAGCGGGGGGAAAGCTCGGCATTAGTCGAGCGTTTCCGCGGTTTAGGCGAAAGGCAGGTTCTGCTTGACTGCCCAGACTTGCGTCTCGTCCACCAGAGCCACCTTGCCAAGCTGACGCTTGCGCTTGCTGGACTTCTTCTGGAGGATGTGGCGCTTGCCCTGTTTACGGCGCAGTACCTTGCCCGTGCCGGTTACCTTGAAACGCTTGGCGACTGCCTTGCGGGTTTTATTGATACCACCTTTGCGGGTCATGGTGGAAGGAGATTACAGGCTTCTTCCAAATACGCAAGTATTTTTTATGCAAATCTTTTTTTCAGACGATGGCAAATGGGGCCCCTCCTGACCATACATTGCCCGGCGCCTTTGACGCAGCCGGCTGCATCAAGAAATAAAATGGGGAACATAACCGGCAAAGGACGATCAGACAGCTACTGCTGCCAGCCTGGGAATCCTCTGTCATCCGCCATACCCTCTGCCACTTCGGCAAGTGCTTATCATGAGAAATTCTTATACATAAGAAAGACTGGAACAAAGAGCTCTTCATATACTCCCCCATCGGTGTAAGGCCTCCTTAGAATATTTCACGTTGACAGCGGACTCCGGTCCGGAACACTGACGTCACATCAGAAGAATTCTTTAAGCAATTAACTGTTAAACCAAATATCTAAATCACCGTCAAATGAGACCAAGAATAAGATGGACAAATATCACGGAAAAACAGCATGCCATCCTACCAGAAAGGTCATCCCCAATTCATCACGCCGGATATTATCCCCTGCCTTTTTCATATTCTCCGCGCATTTGTCTGATTTCATCCCGAATCAAGGCGGCGCGTTCAAATTCCAAATGGGAAGCAGCCTCCTTCATTTCCGCCTCCAGCCTGGCAATGCGCTCTTCCAGACCATACCCGGCTTCATCCTCCGCTACGCGGAAGGACTCTTCATCATCCTCTGCGTACAACTTCAATTGCCCCTGTTCGGAACGGCTCACCGTCTGGGGGACAATGCCGTGTTCCCGGTTGTATTTTTCCTGAATACCCCGGCGGTAATCCGTCAGCTCAACCAGCCGTTTGATGGAATCCGTCATCACATCCGCAAACAAGACGCACTCTCCATTCAAATGCCGCGCGGCGCGGCCCGCCGTCTGCACTAGGGACGTCTCATTACGCAAAAAACCCTCCTTGTCCGCATCCAGAATGCACACCAGGGAAACCTCCGGCAAATCCAGCCCTTCCCTAAGCAGGTTAATGCCTACCAGAACATCTATCTTCCTGGCTCTCAAGGCACGTAAAATCTCCACGCGCTCAATCGCATCCACATCCGCGTGAATATAGGATACCTTCAACCCTACCCCTCTCAGGTACTCCGTCAAATCTTCCGCCGTCTTCTTGGTCAGCGTCGTAACCAGCACGCGTTCATTTTTGGCGACGCGTTCATTGCACATGGCGATCGTCTCGTCAATCTGCCCTTTCAACGGACGGATGGTAATCTTCGGCTCCAGCAGCCCGGTAGGCCGGATAATCTGCTCTACAATCAGGGGTGTAGAACGCCTGGTTGGGTCAAATTTTTCTACCGGTTCCGTGGATGGGCTGGGAGTAACGCGAATGTCCTTGGGAGAGGTAAACAAAATTCCTTTGAACCCTTCCGGAGCCTTTTCTCCGGATCTGGCGGCACGGCGCACGGGAATATACGTCTTATTATCCGCACGGCAATTTACCAGTTCAAATGGCCCCGGAGTAGCGGAAGCATACACAATCTGGTTCTGCCTTTCCATAAACTCATGGAATTTCAAAGGCCTGTTATCCAGAGCGCTGGGCAGGCGGAACCCATGCTCCACCAAAATATTTTTGCGGCTTCGGTCCCCCTCGTACATGCCTCCCAGCTGCGGCACCGCCACATGACTTTCATCAATCAGGGTCAATGAATCCTTGGGAAAGAAATCCAGCAGGGTGGATGGAGCGCTTCCGGGCAGGCGGCCGGACAAATGGCGGGAATAATTCTCAATCCCCTTGCAGAAACCCAGCTCTTCAATCAGCTCCAAATCATAATCCGTGCGCAATTTAAGCCGCTGCGCTTCCAGCAGGCGCCCATGCTTCTCAAACCAGCCTACGCGGTCCTCCAGCTCTTCCCGGATAGCCTTCAACGCCGCCGCCCGTTTCTCCGGAGCGGCCACATACTGCTTGGCCGGGAAAAAAGTGTAGCTCCCAAGCCGTTCCCTCACGCGCCCGGTGGCGGAGTCAATCAAAGAAACCCGTTCCACCTCGTCGCCGAAAAACTCTACGCGGATTGCTTCACCTTCCGAATAAGCGGGAAACACCTCCACCACCTCACCGCGCACGCGGAATGTGCCACGGGTAAAATCAAAATCCTGCCGCTCGAACAGACGTTCCACCAGCTGCTTCAAAAACACGTCCCGGTCCATGACATCCCCCTCGCGCATGCGCAGCGTCAGGTTCCTGTAATCCTCCGGTGTGGACAGGCCGTAAATGCAGGAAACGGATGCCACCACAATCACATCCCTCCGTGTCATCAGGGAATTCATGGCATTCAGGCTCAGGCGGTCCAACTCGTCATTAATGGCGGAATCCTTTTCAATGTAGGTGTCGGAACTGGCGATATACGCCTCCGGTTGGTAATAATCGAAATAGGAAACGTAGTAATCCACCGCGTTATTCGGGAAAAAACTCTTCAGCTCCGAATGAAGCTGTGCGGCAAGCGTCTTGTTGTGGGAAATCACCAGCGTGGGCCTGTTCATCCGGGCAATCAAATTCGCCATGGTGAATGTCTTGCCGCTCCCGGTCACTCCCAGGAGCCCCTGGTGCTTGTTACCCGCCTCCAGAGACTTGAGCAGCTTGCCGATGGCCTGCTCCTGGTCGCCGGAAGGCTTGAAGGAGGAATTCAACTCAAAAGACGACATACGCAATGCCGTCAGTATATTGCTCCTGCCCCGCCGGGCTAGGACAATGTTTGACAATTTTCCCCTCCTGACCCAGTATATGCGGCATGTACATTCCCACACAGGAAGAACGGTATGCAAAAAAAGGGGTTGTTTCCCTCACCCTGTGCGTTGTAGTACCTTCCTGCCTGTATGTCTCTCTTCTGTCCAAGCAGCTGATGATGGTACGCGGGCATGAACAGGAAGCAGTCCTGAAACTCTTTCTGGCATTCACCTACCCGCTGGCGGCCCTCTTCGCCATGACGGGCATTCCGTTCTTCTGGTGGTCTGTGGGCATCTCTCTGGCGGTTCATGCCGGCATCGTCGCCTGGCTGAAAACAACGCCTCTCCTGTCCCCTAAAAAAGCCGTCTGCATCGCCTTGTGCCTGGGGATGCTGGACTTTCTGTCCGTGAAACTATTTCCTTTTCCGGCACAAATCATGGGATAAGCCTGCCCGGGAAAATATCTGGGATTTTCCATTCTTTACCGACAGACAAACCAGGACGTATTCAATGCCTCCCCCTTCTAATCCGGAGTAAATGTGCCTTTGGGGAACCAGACATCCGCCCATGAATGGAAAATGCCGCCAGAAAGCAGACACCCAACAGGGCAGCTAACTTTCCTATGGGTTCTCACCACAGGCGCTTCCCACAAGCGCGTCAAAGGTAAAAACTCCTGTTTAATCTTGAACGCCAGAGCCTGGTATGGCAGAGTACGTCCGCCCATTCGTTGCGCCTGTGGCGCAATTGGTAGACGCGCCAGACTTAGGATCTGGTGCCGAAAGGCGTACAGGTTCGAGTCCTGCCAGGCGCACCATTTCACAATATAGGCATATCATTAACAGTGATTACCTATATTTCTTGAGGAAAGGGGCAATGAATGCCGTCCCCAGTCCAACCAGGGCAATCAGGGAGAAAGACCACCGGAGGGAGGAAGCATGGGCAATATGACCAATGACCGGCGGCCCCATCAGGAACCCCAGAAAGCCGATGGTAGAAACGGAAGCCAGCGCCATGCTGGGAATCATTTTCCGGGATTTCCCGGCCATGCTGTAGCAGAGCGGGACAATGGAAGAGGTGCCAAAACCCACCAGCAGAAAGCCCAGCGTGGCGGACCACAGCATCGGGAACAGGACGGAGACGAGCAATCCGGAGGCAATAAGGATGCCGCTGGCGCGCAGAACCCGCACAGGCCCGAAGCGCATCACCAGGCGGTCTGCCGTAAAACGCCCCAGGGCCATGGTGCTCATGAATGCCACGTATCCCATCTGCACCAGCCCCGGACCGGGTTTTACCACGCTTTCAAAGTACACGCCGCTCCAGTCAAACATGGTTCCTTCGCTCACCATGCTTCCGAAGGCGATCAGCCCGATGACCAGTACATAAGCATCCATGCTCCGGAACATACCGCCTCCCTGGGAGGAGGAACGCCGGGCATCCCTCGGCAGAAGAGAGGGGGAAAAAACGGCCAGAATAATCATGCATATCAGGAAAATGGCGATGAAATGCGTTTCCGCAGAAATATGCCAGTCCACCATGGCAGCTCCCAGCAAAGCTCCGAAAAAACCCGCCAGGCTCCATAAACCGTGGAACCGGGCCATGATGCTGCACTGGTACAGCCGTTCCACTCCCACTCCCTGCGTATTGACGGATATATTCGTCAGATTTGCGGCTACCCCAAAGAAAAATAACCCGGCCGCCAGTTCCCAGAAAGACCCCGCCATACCCAGGCATACAAGCACGGCAGGATAAAAGACGGATGCCGCCATCAGTATTTTCCGGCTGCCGCAACGGCCAACCAGGTAACCGGATAGCGCCATGGCGGACATCTGCCCCACCGGGACGGCAAAGAGAACGGACCCCAAGTCGGCATCGTTCAACCCCAATGCACTTTTGATGTCCGGGATGCGGGATGCCCAACTGGCGAACACCAAACCCTGAAGAAAATAAAAGGTACTGACCGACAGACGATAAACACCTTGCGTCGTTTTAGGAAGAGGCATATTCATGATGAATTTCCTGATCGCGCAAACGCTATCCCTATTCCACTCTTCTGGCAAGAGAAATCATCTTTTGTACAATATGATTTTACACGCAAACAGGCATCCGGAAAAAGGACAGGATTTACGGATATTTCTCCCCCGCCATTTTCCAAGGCAATTTTTCTTTCACATAAAAAACGCCGTACTCCTCATGGAACACGGCGTTGGTAAAAGGGAACAAAAACGGTCAACGGGGATCGTGGTGCCAGTTCAGGGCACCCTTGCCCAGCGCATACAGGTAGGCCACCAGCAAAATGCCAATGAAAATGCACATGGCCGTGAACGATTCCGGATTCATCATAATATAGTCCCGGAAATTGACGGCCCAGGGGTAGAGGAATACCACTTCCAAGTCAAAAATGACAAAGAGCATGGCCACCATATAGAATTTTACAGAGAACATGGGGGCACCTTCCCCCATGGGAATCATCCCGCATTCGTAGGGAATGTCCGCCGGTTTACGCACGGAAGAACGCTTGCCCATCAAGATACTGAGCAACAAGATCATGCCGGCCAGCCCCAGGGCGGCCGCCACCTGCACGAGCACTGAAAAAAATTCCTGATTCATGACGTCTGGCACGGGTGTACCACAGACATTGCGGAAAAGCAAAACTAAAAAGGACAACAGCTTTCATGCTGACGGGAGGGACGGTAAAATTCCGTCTCCCGCCCTGTCAAATAGTACAAAGGCAACAGTCCCTTCCATGGGGACGCCCGGCATTTCATATCCCTGGGACTTCCTTTCTGCGGGGCTCTGTCTTCCAGGGCATCTTACGGCAAACGTCTGTTTATCACAAAACTCCGCTATCCGGTTTTAACACGCAGAATCCAGGCAGGATGCAGCCTTCCACTTCAGCATTCGGCAATGAACCGGCAACAACAGCAGCCGGCAATGACCCAGCTATCAGAAAGCCCTCCCCTCACGGAAAGCGTACAGGAATCCCCTTCATTGCCGGGAATAACGGACTCACGCCCCCATCAAATGGGAAATCCACCTTCCGGCCGCTTCCATCAGAATAATACACCCCGCCAATATTCCGAAAAAAATTCCCGCCAATTTAAGCAGCAGAAAGCCCATTCCCAGAAAAACACCGCCAATGCAAGCGAACACGGCCATCGCCAGCATATTAAAAAAATCTGACAATAACATCAACATAACCCTGATTTTATTCCATTACCCGGCAATTAGAAACGGGGTTTCCTGCAATTCCCGGACCTTCCCTGCGGAGAATGGGCGTCCAACATCTTTCCAAGCACCTGCATCACTCCGTTTTCCTCATTGGACGGCGCCTCAAATGCGGCCATGGAACGGATTTCCGGCACGGCATTCGCCATGGCATAACTGAAACGCGCCTGCCGCATCATTGGAGCGTCATTCATCTGATCCCCGAAAACCATCGTCTCCTCCGGAGAAACTCCCAGTTTCCGCTGAATCAATTCCAGGGCGGCCCCCTTCTTGGCCCCTTACCGGCTGATCTCCATCCATTTCTCACCGGGAAGCCATGTTCCAATTGTTTCAGCCGGGGAAAACTGTTTTCCCCGGCTCCCCGGAAGTCATATACTGCTATTTTCAAAAGTTTGTCCCCCCGCACGTCCAGCAGGTCCCCCACTTCTTGACAGCGTGTGTAATATTTGCGGGCCTCCCGGACGAATTCCGGCTGTTTGTCCTCAATATATGCGGAATCCCGCCCTGCGAGGACGATGCAGGTTCCTTCAATGCGCCTGATCCCGGCAATCAAACCGGCTACCGTTTCATGATCCATGTCCAGAAGCAGCCATTCTTTTCTACCCGCCGCCGCATAAGCGCCATTCTCGGCAATAAACAGCATCCGGTCCGCCACGGGGGCAAAGGTCCGGAGCAATCCGTCATACTGGCGGCCGCTTGCTGCCGCAAAACGAATGCCGCGAAGCTCAAGTTCCCTAAACAAGGGAAAAAACGCAGGGTCCAATTCACCTTTTCCATTAAGCAGCGTCCCATCCATATCGGACGCAATAAGTTTGACGGAATCCATAACGCTGCCAGAATCATCGTTTATCCTTACTTCCAGGGCAAGAGCGGCTTCAGACAGCATGGAGCGGACAGCGAAAGGAAAGACCAGGAGGCCAGCAGCAAGGATACAGTTCTCTCCATCATTTTACGGAAGAATCTCCATTTCTTCCATAAGTTTCAGCTTCCTTCATTCTACCGTGAGTGCAGCAGCGGCAAATGCAAATAATTTGAAACCATCCGCACATCCGCAATATTTAGCGTATCACACCGAATTGCAAATTCGGAGGAGAATTTTTTTCCTCTTCATCTGGGAAAAAAGCTCGTGGATAAAGAGAATTACGAAGGAAACGGAAAATATGGTGTCATGGGCCGGACTTCACAAAAATTATGGAGTTTATGGCGTGGATCATTTAACTCCAATTATTTGAATTGTATCCGAATTTGCAATCCGCCACCCGAATTCCCACATGGTTTGCCCCGGGCATTCTTTGCTCATACTATTTTTTCATTGCCCGGAGTTATGGATTCCTGCATCATGGCCTTTCGCAGTACCCCTGCTTATGATACACATGACTTTAAGAAAGAAAACTCTCTGGTTTCTTGGAGCTTTGAGCTTTTTTGCCTCTCTTGCCGCGACTTTCGCCGTTTTCTGGCTGAACAGGAATGATTCTTCTCCCGCGGAATGGAATTTCAACCCTATCTGGACAAAAGCGGAAAAAGAACAAATTCTTACCGCAGCGAATTTCACAGCCCATCGAAGCCCGGAACGTTTCATTTACCGCGGGCTTTCCCTCAATTCACGCCATATTGACTGGCACATGTTTTCCGAAGTTTCCATGCGCCAATATATGAAGGACGAAATCAGGGAACGGCTTCAGATGATACGGGACACGGCGGAAAGCGCAGACGGACGCTGCATCACTCCATCCCATGAAACCCTGCTGCATCTTGCCGCCGGGCTCGGAGAAGTGCAGTTGCTGAACCGCCTTTTACAGCGCCATGCGGACCCGAACGTCCAGATCATCCTGCCGCAACAGGCCTTTCCCTCCATTCCGGACTCCGAACAGGGAAATACCCCCCTGACTTACGCCTGCCAGCCAGGCATGGACGACTCCACGCCCCTGCCGGTGCATAACAGGATCTCCTGCCTTAATCTCCTGATTCAATACGGTGCGGATGTGAATAAACCGGGGCTGCTGGGCTGGCCGCCCCTCGTCATCACCTGTGTGGCCGGTATTGGAGGAGCACCCTATGAGGAAGCAGCCCTGTTTCTTCTGAAATGCGGTGCGGATATTTCCCTCCAGCCTGAATTGAAAGGTAAAAAAACAAGTCTGCTCACATGGGCCACGGCCGCCGGATACCCCCTGCTGGTCCGCAAGCTTTGCGAAGCCGGGTACGATCCCAATTTCCGCGGGGAAATGGCCCCGCCCCTTCTTTCCCTGAACCTGAACACTCCGAACGCCGCACTGCAAATTGCACATATTCTGCTGGAATACGGAGCGGACGTGAATGCGGCCATGCCCGCGTCCACCACCCTGCCGGAAACCGCGGGAGACACGGCCCTGCTGAACCTGTGCCGCCAGCTGGCTTTCATTGATGTGTCCTGCCTCCCTCAAATCAGGGACCTGGTCAATCTCTTCATCAAAGAGGGAGCTGACGTCAACCATCAAAACGCCGCCGGAGAAACTCCCCTCAT
>ENA-ORMC01000512-ORMC01000512.1-human-gut-metagenome-genome-assembly--contig:-NODE-512-length-12201-cov-4.54759_pt1 | contig 12201 bp, 9 predicted proteins | sample MGYA00243076_ERZ508842 | MGnify/ENA primary metagenome ERZ508842 (study PRJEB26277, sample SAMN04329816) | human gut metagenome | biome: human-associated habitat | host: Homo sapiens | place: USA... | reverse complement strand
CATTCAATCGTTTGCATCTGCGGGGCGGCAGACAGGGACAGTCCTTGGAATATGTAGATGCCCAATACGATGAGTGCTGCCGGCACTACGATCATGAAATTCACTTTGAACTTATCTCTCATTACACAATCTTGTGTTTTGGTAGATGCAATCGTGGTGTCTGAAATGAACGAAAGATTGTCTCCGAAGAAAGAGCCGCCCACTACGACAGCCACCATATAGGGTAGGTCGATGCCGGTTTTCTCTGCCAGTCCTACCGCTACCGGGGTCAGTGCGACAATTGTCCCCACGCTTGTGCCGATAGACAGAGAGATGAAACAGGCAGCAATGAAGATGCCCGCCAGCAACAGGTTGTCTGGCAGAATATGTAAAGTCAGGTTCACCGTAGCGTCTATGGCGCCCATTTGTTTGGCGCTTTGCGCGAATGCTCCGGCGAGGACGAATATCCATATCATCAGCAATATATTCTTGTTGCCGGCGCCAACGGAAAACTGGTAGATGCGTTGTTCCAGCTTCAGTCCTCGCGTCATGGCAATGGCGTAGCAGGATGACAGCAGGAATGCTACCGTAATCGGTACTTTATAGAAATCGTTTACAAGCAGTGATGTGATGAGGTATAGACATAGAAACACAGCCAACGGGCTCAGTGACCACCAGCCGCCCTTTTGTTTGGGAGAGATATTTGTATCTGCAGACATACTTTCTATTATGGGTTTCTAAGAACGGTGTTTTGAGTAAATCGGCTGCAAAGATACAAAAAACGGGGGAGTTTTGGCGTATATCTTAATATTCAGACAGAAGAACGAAAGCACAAAAGAGGAAAGATTTTATTTTTTTGTGCTTTTGTTCTTCTGTCTGATAACTTGCAGAATCCCCGTCAACTTCAGGCGGTAATCCTGTACATTCGGATGATGAGTGTTTGTTGTTACAATGTCACTCCTGTTTTGAAAATGGCGATTTCCTTATATCTTTTCTTTTCGTTGTTGACGAACTCGCCGCTTGCTACGCGAATGATATAGTCGATGAATCGTTCGCAAGTCTTTTCCATCGGTTCGTTTTCGAGGATGACGCCGGCGTTGAAGTCAATCCAACCCGGTTTGTTTTTGGCAAGGGCGGAATTGGTGGAGATCTTCATGGTCGGTACGTAGGTTCCGAAGGGGGTTCCACGTCCGGTTGTAAACAACACCATGTGGCAGCCGCATGATGCCAGGGCGGTGGCTGCAACCAAGTCGTTTCCCGGTGCGGAAAGTAGGTTCAGACCTTTCACCTTCAAGCGTTCGCCATAAGGAAGCACGCCGTCCACATAGCTTTTTCCGCACTTCTGGGTGCATCCCAATGCTTTGTCTTCCAATGTGGAAATGCCGCCTGCTTTGTTACCCGGAGACGGGTTTTCGCCTACCGGCTCGCCATGTGAAAGGAAATACTCTTTAAAATCATTAATCAGCTTCACTGTTTCTTCAAATAATTCTTTGTTGCGGCAACGGTTCATCAGAATAGTTTCCGCGCCGAACATTTCGGGTACTTCCGTTAGTACGCTTGTGCCGCCCTGTGCGATAAGGAAATCGGAGAACATTCCCAGCAACGGATTGGCTGTGATGCCGGAGAAACCGTCGGAGCCGCCACATTTCAAACCTACGCGCAATTCGCTCAGAGGTACATCCACGCGTTCGTCTTTGCTGGCTTTTGCATAAAGTTCCCGCAGCAGTTTCATTCCCTCTTCGTATTCATCGCCCACTTTCTGGGTCACCATGAACTTCACGCGGTCTGAATCGTAGTCACCCAGAAATTCCCGGAATATGTCCGGCTGGTTGTTCTCACAGCCCAAACCTACCACAAGCACAGCGCCGGCATTGGGATGCAACACCATGTCACGTAGGATTTTTTTCGTGTTCTCGTGGTCATCACCCAATTGCGAACAGCCATAGTTATGCGGAAATGCCATGATTGCATCTACGCCTTTGCCTTCTGTCTCGCGGCGCAGTCCTTCTGCCAGTTGGTTGACGATACCATTTACGCAGCCCACTGTGGGGATAATCCATATTTCATTGCGCACTCCCACGTCACCGTTTTTGCGGCGGTATCCTTTGAATGTCAGGTTTTTGTGCGGAATATTCAAGTTCACTTCAGTAGGACTGTATGTATATTCCAACAGGCCGGCAAGGTTTGTCTGGATGTTGTTTTCGTTTATCCAGTCTCCTTGTTTCTTTACAGTGCGGGTGTGTCCGATGGGATAGCCGTATTTAATCACATTTTCACCTTCTGTAAAATCTTTCAGGGCGAACTTGTGTCCGGCAGGAACATCCTCGTTCAGGATAATTTCCTTGCCGTCTACTATGAGTTTTTCACCGGCCGGTAGTGCAACGATAGCTACCGCAACATTATCGGCAGTGTTGATCTTCAGGTACTTTGTTTCCATATACTATCTTTTAGTTAATAGTTTCTATTTATTATAATAATATTCAATATTTTCTTTTGTCAGTAGGTCAATGGGCATAAAGTTCTCTCTTGCGATTTCTTTTTTCAGGATCAGATGATCGCATAAGGCCTTGATGCCGTCAAATCCTTGCAGGGTGGGCTGTTGGGCGATGAGGAAGAAGATGCTACCCTGTTTCAGACACTCCACGTTGCGTTGTAGCAGGTCATATCCCATGAGGTTGAAATCCGTTCTTTGATGCTTCAGCAGATATTCCCCGATGATGTATGCTTTGGAGTTGAATGTGATGCCATTCTTTACAGTGGGGTGAGACCGGAAGAAATCATCCAGCATCTGCTCGTCCTCACCGTCGCGTTTGGCATGCAGGTCCAGTCCCCAAATACGGCATGAGGGATGATATTTCTGCATGTATTCGTGGAAGCCGACTTCTCGCCGTTCCTGCTGGTTGGAACCGACAATACCTTCGTTTATCTTTCGGAAGATAACGATTTCCTGTGCGTCGCCGGCAAGCAACATCAGCATGCGTGCGGCAAAATATCCGCTTTGATGCGAATTCTGTCCGAAGAAGGAGAGGGCGGGGGCTTCCTTTATGTTAGAGTCTATATATATATAAGGTATATGCAGTGCTTCAAGCTCATTGGTGAAGGGCGTGGTGTATTGCGGGATGGTAGGGGCGAACAGCACGCCGTCGGGCCTCTGTTCTATAATGTCATGGGCTGCGTGTGCAAACGAACGATAGACATACGGGTCGTAGTACGACAGCCTTACGGTGATATTGAAGTCAGAATAAGTTGTCAAGGCTTCGTGTATGCCATTCTCCACTTCCGTCCAATATTCTCCTGTTTCGTGTTGGGGCAGCAGGCAGGCAAATGCATATTTTTTGTTGGAAGCCAATGCACTGGCGTACATGTTGGGCTGATAGTTCAGCTTTTCCAAGATTTCTTCCACTCGTTTGCGACTGGCTTCCGATACTCCACTACGTCCATGGAGAACGCGGTCTACGGTTCCCACCGATACATCGGCCATTTTGGCGATGTCCTTAATTCTTATTCTTTCCGGTGTATTCATGGGTTTGTTCATGGTTATTTGTGTTCGTACACAATAATAATCTAAATATTTTCGACACAAATATATAACAATTTTTGTAATTACGAAAATTGTTGTATCTTTGTGCCCGCACACGAAAGCTATGAAGAACAAGCTGTCTTTTAGTTTACTCTGCATGGTATCAGGTGTTTAGCTTTTTAATAGGAGCTGATGTGATAATTTGAAAGAAACAATTTAATCATAGTATTTAATAAAAACATAGAATTATGGGAAAGAAAGTCGTTACATTAGGTGAGATTATGTTGAGACTGTCCACTCCGGGCAACACTCGTTTCGTACAGTCCGATTCTTTTGATGTAGTATATGGCGGCGGTGAGGCTAACGTTGCTGTCAGCTGTGCCAACTACGGTCATGATGCTTACTTTGTAACAAAATTGCCGAAACACGAAATCGGTCAGTCGGCAGTGAACGCTTTGCGCAAATACGGTGTGAAGACAGACTTCATTGCACGTGGCGGCGACCGCGTAGGTATCTACTATTTGGAAACAGGTGCTTCTATGCGTCCCAGCAAGGTAATCTACGACCGCGCCCACTCTTCAATAGCCGAAGCAGATGCAGCGGATTTTGATTTCGATGCTATCATGGAAGGTGCAGACTGGTTCCACTGGTCGGGTATCACTCCTGCTATTTCGGACAAGGCTGCCGAGTTGACTCGTCTGGCTTGCGAAGCTGCTAAGCGTCATGGCGTTACGGTATCCGTAGACCTTAACTTCCGTAAGAAACTTTGGACAAAAGAAAAAGCACAGTCCATTATGAAGCCGTTGATGCAATACGTAGACGTTTGTATTGGCAACGAAGAAGATGCGGAACTCTGTCTCGGTTTCAAACCCGATGCCGATGTAGAAGGCGGTAAGACAGATGCAGAGGGTTACAAAGGGATCTTCAAGGCAATGGCTAAAGAATTCGGTTTTAAATATGTGATTTCTACACTGCGCGAATCATTCTCAGCAACGCACAACGGCTGGAAGGCAATGATCTATAACGGCGAAGAATTCTACGAATCAAAACGCTACGACATCAATCCGATTATTGACCGCGTAGGTGGTGGCGACTCTTTCTCAGGAGGTATCATCCATGGTCTGCTGACGAAGCCCAATCAAGGTGCTGCCCTCGAATTTGCAGTAGCAGCTTCTGCCTTGAAGCACACTATCAACGGTGACTTCAACTTGGTTTCTGTTGAAGAAGTAGAGGCGCTGGCAGGCGGTGACGCAAGCGGCCGCGTTCAGCGCTAAGATACTTTTTTCGTATAAAGAAGTTTGAATATAAAGTCCTTTCCTGTATCATTAAGAGCGAAGAGAAGGAATTAAATAAATTAGGAGATGAAGGCTGGGAGCTTGTTTGTAGTTATTGCTTGGGTCTTTATCTGATTTTGAAAAGAGAAAAAATATAAATATGGCAAAGTTCGATAAAATAGCCGTATTGAACAAAATTGGTTCAACCGGCATGGTTCCTGTATTCTACCATAAAGATGCAGAAGTGGCAAAGAAAGTAGTGAAAGCCTGCTACGAAGGTGGTGTTCGCGCATTCGAGTTTACCAACCGCGGTGATTTCGCTCACGAAGTGTTTGCGGAAGTTGTGAAATTCGCTGCAAAAGAATGTCCTGAAATGGCTATCGGTGTAGGTTCTATCGTAGACCCTGCTACGGCAGCATTGTATCTGCAATTGGGCGCAAACTTCATTGTAGGTCCGTTGTTCAACCCTGAAATAGCCAAGATCTGTAACCGTCGTTTGGTGGCCTATACTCCGGGATGTGGAAGTGTTTCGGAAGTAGGTTTCGCACAGGAAGTAGGTTGTGATCTTTGCAAGATATTCCCCGGTGACGTGCTGGGTGCAAAACTTGTAAAAGGTCTGTTGGCTCCGATGCCTTGGTCTAAGTTGATGGTGACCGGCGGTGTAGAGCCGACACAGGAAAATCTGACCTCTTGGATTAAGGCAGGTGTATTCTGCGTAGGTATGGGTTCCAAGCTCTTCCCGGGTGATAAGGTTGCTGCCGAAGACTGGGCTTACGTTACAGAAAAATGTAAAGAAGCTTTGGCTTACATTGCGGAAGCAAGAAAGTAATTAATATATTTCATTTTGTTTAAAGGTGTTTAAAGGGGACAACCATCGAGGTGCTATGGCGCTTCGGTGGTTTGTTTTTATGTATAGAGAGGAGGAGTGGAGAGGGCTGATTAGTCACTGTTATAGCCTTTTAAGTGTTTATAAGTGTAAAACCGACGCTTTATGTCTAAAACAATGTTATAAGGCGCACTCTTTTTATTTCTGTTGCTTGTGCATACAGAAAAAACACTTACCTTTGTAGTGCAGTTGGGAAATTGCTTTTAAATAATAAGAAATTAAGAAATAAAGTTTTCAGTAAAAAAGGGTAATTAGTTAAAAGGTAAAAAGATTGATAGCTTCATAAGCTAAGAATTTAGATTGTAAATAGGTAATAGGTAATTATTGAGGTAAAGGTAAAAGTTAAAACATTAAGTGTTTTGATAGGTAATTGAAGTTTGTTTTTTTAGGGGTAAAAAGAAAGATTGATTTTTGGGTAACAATTTGATGTTAGTAAAAAAAGAAAAGCCTTTAGGCTTTTCTTACACGAGGCGAGGGGTTCGAGAGAGCTTGCTCGTTTTTTTATTTTTGCTTTTTGCTTTTTTGTATAATTTGTCCAAATTCTCCCTGTTTTTTGTATCTTTGTGACAAATATTTTGCAGACAGGCATTTCAACAGATAAAACAACAGGATTAAATTGCATAATTTGGAACATTTATTATACATCTTTGATTGGCTTCTATACATTATATTCGCAATAAATGTGGTGTATTTGCTGGTGTATAGTTTGGCTTCGTTGCGCCGTTGTAAAACTTTGGTAACTGTATCGGCTGTAACTCATAAGCGTTTTGTAATACTGATTGCAGCTTATCGTGAAGATGCGGTTATTTTGCCTACTGTGCATGCCTGTCTGGCGCAGGATTATCCCTGTGAAAAATATGATGTTGTGGTTGTTTCAGACCATATGCAACCTGCGACAAATGCAGCTTTGTCCTCACTTCCCATAAAATTGCTTCAAGTTGATTTTGAGAAAAGCACCAATACCAAATCCTTGAAAGCTGCCCTTGAATATTTGGATAGGGATGCTTACGACGTGGTATTGATAATAGATGCGGACAACATCATTATGCCTTCCTATCTGTCCGAGGTGAACGATGCTTTTGCCGTTGCTGGAGTACGGGTTGTACAGACGCATCGCATTGCCAAGAACCTGAATACTGACATGGCCTATTTGGATGCAGTCAGTGAAGAAATCAATAATTCCATATTCCGTTTGGGGCATGTCAACCTAGGTATGTCAGCTGCTTTGATAGGTTCGGGAATGGCTTTTGAATATCGCCTGTTTTATGATGCGATGATGAGTAATACCTCGGTGGGTGGTTTTGATCGTGTACTGGAAATGAAACTTCTTTATAAAGGTGTGCACTTCCACTATCTGCCTGATACTTACGTAAGGGATGAAAAGATACAAAAGACACAGCACTTTTATCAGCAGCGCCGCCGTTGGTTATCTGCTCAGTATTACAGTTTCTTTGAGTTTGCCAATCATTTATTGCCCGCTATTCGTGATGGTAAGTGGGACTTTTGTGATAAGCTTTACCAACAAATCTCCTTCTCCAGGGTGTTGTTGCTGGGGTTTGTATTTGTAATGTCAGTCTGTACATCTATTGGGCTTCCGGTTTGGTGTTTCAAGTGGTGGATTCTGTTTGGGACTTTATTATTTGCTTTGGTAGTAGCCATTCCACGTTGCTATTGGACACGACGTATGTTTAAGGTCGCTTTATTGATCCCATGTTCGTTTTTTCTTATGGTTGTCAACTTATTCCGTCTCAAAGAAGCAAATAAGCGGTTTATACATACTGTACATGGAGTAGGGAAGTAGGCAGTGTGTATACGGAATGTTGAAAATCTTGTACTGTTTTTTGTATATTTTATCCCTTCTGTGTTGTTTTTTTATATCTTTGCAGAATAAGACAGATTAATAGTATTGCAAGGATAAACTGTATCAAAAATAACTGTAGTCTTGGGACATGTATTGATAATAATAGATTGGTTTCTGTACATCCTTTTTACGATAAACGTATTGTACTTACTGGTGCATAGTCTGGCATCATGTAAATTTTCATTGCCCAAAACTGATAAAGCTACGAAGCATAAGCGTTTCGCCATCCTCATTCCCGCTTATAAAGAAGATGCTGTGATACACGAGTGTGTACATTCCTGCCTGCAACAGGATTACCCGGTCGACCATTTCGAGACGATAGTTATATCAGACCGTATGCAGCCTGAAACAAATGCTTCTCTGGCCGCTCTTCCTATCCGTTTGGTAGAGGTGCACTTCGAGAAAAGCACCAAATCTAAGTCTCTGAATGTTGGTATGGCTGCCATAGGTGATGATTTTGACATTGCATTGGTTCTTGATGCAGACAATGTTATTCCCAGTGATTATTTGAGCGACATTAATGATTTGTTTGCTAACCCTGATGTAGAAGCAGTACAGACGCATCGTATAGCTAAGAATATGAATAATGACATGGCGTTGCTCGATGCCGTCAGTGAGGAGATTAACAATACAATATTTCGTTTGGGACATGCCAAGCTCGGTTTGTCCGCTGCACTTATCGGTTCCGGTATGGCATTCCGTTACGATCTTTTTCGCGATACGATGTTGAATATTAAGGCAGTGGGAGGTTTTGATCGTGAGTTGGAATTGACTTTGCTTTATCAAGGCAAGCGTTTTTACTACCTGCCGGACACTTTCGTATTTGATGAAAAAATCCAGAATACGAAGGACTTCTCCCGTCAGCGCCGTCGTTGGCTTTCAGCACAGTGGCATTATTGCAGGACATTTGTAAAATACTTGGGAAAAGCGCTTGCCGCCCACAACTGGGATTTTTGCGATAAGATGTTTCAACAAGTTTCAATACCGCGTCTGCTCCTGTTGGGCTTTACGTTTTTTCTTGCTGTGCTCTGCACATGCTATTACTGGATGTGGGGGCTGAAGTGGTGGGTGCTTTTTGCCTTACTTGTCGCGGCTTTGCTGATAGCTGTCCCGAAGCGCTTCTATACCAGGCGCCTTGCCGTAGCGTTGTTGTCCCTGCCATATACGTTCTTGCTGATGGCAGCCAATATCTTCAAACTACGAGGAGCTAATAAGAATTTCATACACACAAGACATGGTGTCGGATAATGACACTTTATGCGGGAAATAACATCTCATATTGAGAAATATATACAATAATAGAAACATATACTAAAAACATACAAATGATATATGGCAAACTAAGTCTCAAAGATTGGCGTACGGCTCGTGTAGAGGGGGAGACTCCTGAGTCTTCTTTTGAGAGTATAATTTTCGCCTTTTCTTTTTCGGCACTTTATATAACCGGGACCAGCTTCAGAGCTCTCCTGCCGATAGTAATGCAAAACTTGTCGCGGATGCCTATCTGGCGGATTCGAACTATGGATTTTCCCGTTTGGACGGTTCGTTTACGATAGTCTATTATTCCAAGGAGGAATGCGGTATTGTGCGCGATCATCATGGTACGCATTATTCTATTTACTGCACTCCGGAAGGAGATTTCGCAAGTTCTTGGACCTATCTTGAGAAGCAATCGGGAAAGCCTTTCAGCTACGATCCCGGTGCATTGGGCATTTTCCTCCGGCGCGGACTTTTGCCACAGGGATTTGGTTCTATGGCCGACGCCTCACTTTTGGGTGGAGGAGAGCAGTTTCACATGTTTACGGAAAACGGATTTATAACATTTATAACATCCGAATTGCCGGAGGAAGTGCGCTCGCTCTCTTGGAATATGTTGAAAGAAAAATCTCCGGAATTTAAGGAGATGCTGGAGGAAGGATCTTTCTCTTTGAAGCGCGACCACATTTTCAGACGCGATCCTCAGATTGTGACCGACATAACTCCCGATGTCGAGAGCTATTCCCGTCGTTACGGCGAGTTGCACCGTCAGGCCATCCGCCGGCGAATTGGTGACAGTCATAGGGTAGGTGTTCTATTGAGTGGCGGCTACGATTCGGGAGCCAACCTTGCTGCGCTTCGCAGCATTTACGATGGTCCCGTAGACTCCTATTCCGTTGGATTCAAGGGTGATGCGTGGACCGAGCTTCCCATGGCGCGACTGATGTCTGAAACTTTCGGAACCTGCCACCACGAGTATGAGATAGACGGTACGGAGATAGCTTCGCTGCCCGATATTGTACGTTTTCTGGGAGAGCCTTTCGTTGAAGGCGGACTTATGGTAAACTATTGCGCCATGCGTATGATAGGCGATGACAAGCCCGATGTAATCTTGGGCGGTGACGGCAGCGACCAGTATTTCGGCACGTCCGGTCGTGAAGTTGCCCTGCATTATCTGGCGGCGCGTACGGGTACTCGTCCGTTGATGCGTGGTGTACATAAGTTGTTAAGTTGTAAGACTTTCGATACAGGCGGTAAACTTTCGCGCATCAATTTCCATTTAGGCAGGATACTTCATATTCTGGAGGGCGAACAGTTCGGTTTCTCCGACTCTTCGTTGCGTGAGATTATGCTTCATCCGGAGTGGATTGCATCCTCTATGAAGACTTTTCCGGCAGATACCCGCAGCTTTGAACATCTTTATACGCAGCATGCGTTGTTGTCCGATCTGGAGACTTCTATCAATTACGTTATCCTCTACAAAGCCTCGCGTATGGCGCAGATGTTCGGCAACAACCTTGCTTTTCCTTTTATGGATTTGGATCTGTACAATTTCCTGCAGGAGTTGCCGGTTGGTTTGAAGTGCAAAGGAGACAGTGTGCCGGATATAGCGCGCGGCCGTTTTGAGTCTAAATATCTTTTGAAGTATCATTACAAATCTCTGCTTCCTGCAGCCATCACCTCCAAGAGGAAACAGGGTGGATTTGCACCTATGCCTCTTTTCTTCCAAGATCCTTTGCAGCGTGCACATCTCAAGGATTTCATTCTTTCTGCCGACATTTACGAGGATTTCCTCAATCGTGACGGTGTGGAACGGTTCCTGAATGAGTACGACCGCGAGGCATCCCGGAAAGGCGGGTGGTTCTGGTACAAGCAGAACAAGGCTTTGCAGTATTTCAACTTGTTGACGCTTGTCACTTGGTGGGAGGAATTTATAGAAAGGAAAGAAGTGAAGTACTGGTGATTGCATAAAGTAGGTTTTGTTGAAAAAAAGAATATGTAAAAATGTCGATAAAGGAGCAAGCTGCTAAAAGTGTGTTTTGGAGTGCAGCGGAGCGTTTTTCCGTACAAGGCATCCAGTTTGTGCTGACTCTCGTCATCGCCCGTATCCTGTCGCCGGACGCATACGGGTTGGTGGCAATGCTAGGCATTTTCATGGCTCTTTCTCAGGTGCTGGTCGACAGTGGATTTGCCAATGCTCTTATTCAAAAGAAAGACCGTACGGAAACCGATTACAGTACTGCTTTCTATTTCAATGCCGCAGGTTCGTTGCTGATTTACCTGTGTTTGTTTGTCTGTGCACCTTTGATAGCTCGTTTTTTTGCTGAACCGCAGCTTACTGTTATTGCTCGCGTGATAGGCCTGACTCTGGTCATAAACTCTTTGGGCATTGTGCAGCAGGCGCGGCTGACGGTGGACTTGGACTTCAAGCGTCTGGCGCGGGCTTCGCTGGGAGCGGTGGCTATTAGCGGGGCTGTCGGCATCTGGTTGGCCTATCATGGGTTCGGTGTATGGACTTTGGTGTGGCAAAGCCTTCTGAACAGTCTTCTTCGTGTCGTTTTCTTATGGATATTTTCTCGTTGGATGCCTCGTTGGATTTTCTCATGGCAGTCGTTTCGTGTACTTTTCTCTTTCGGTTCCAAACTGATGCTGGCCAACCTGCTGCACACTTTTTATGTCAACTGCTATTCCCTGATTATAGGAAAGTGCTTTTCGGCTTCCCAACTGGGGTTCTTCAACCGTTCCTACACATTGGCGCAGTTTCCTTCCACCAACTTCACGAATATTGTTGTTCGTGCGGTCTATCCCATTCAGTGCCGTTATCAAGATGATATGCCCCGGTTGCGCAGCATGTTCCTGAAATATATGCGCATGTCGTGTTACCTGATTTTTCCTGTTATGGTGGCAGTGGCAGCATTGGCAGAGCCGCTGGTGGAAGTTGTCTTGACGGACAAATGGCTTCCGGCGGTTCCTTACCTGCAGATTCTTTGCATAGCCTTTATGTGGGATCCGGTGATGAAAATCAATCATAGCGTCTTGAACGTGAAAGGGCGTACCGACTATTTCCTGTATGCCGAAATATGGAAGAAGCTCATTGCATTCGCCATATTGTTTGCCACGATCCCTTTGGGGGTATCGGCTATGTGCTGGGGGCTGGTGCTGTATTCCTTTGCCGACATGGGAGTGATTATCTGCTATTCCCGCAAGCTGATGAAGGCCGGTTACCTGCGTCAGCTTTGCGAATTGTTGCCGGTGCTGTTGCTGAATGGCGCAATGGGGATGTGCCTGTACCTGATTACGCTTTTGCCATTGTCCGCATGGGGACAGCTTCTTTTAGGTGTGCCGTCGGGACTGATCATTTATGTTGTGGGGTCCTGCGTGTTCCATATGTCTGAATGGCAGATGCTGCTTTCGGTTCTGAATA
>ENA-ORMC01000503-ORMC01000503.1-human-gut-metagenome-genome-assembly--contig:-NODE-503-length-12380-cov-6.06937_pt1 | contig 12380 bp, 12 predicted proteins | sample MGYA00243076_ERZ508842 | MGnify/ENA primary metagenome ERZ508842 (study PRJEB26277, sample SAMN04329816) | human gut metagenome | biome: human-associated habitat | host: Homo sapiens | place: USA... | reverse complement strand
TGCGCTGGTTGCGTTCATTGAACATGGCTTTCACCTTACCGTAACTTGTACCTGCGAGCACAATATCACCCATCTTCAAAGTACCGTTGGATACCAGCACTGTAGCCACATAGCCACGACCCTTATCCAATGAGGACTCGATGATGGAACCGGTAGCACGGCGATTCGGGTTTGCCTTCAAATCCAGCATTTCGGCTTCCAGCAATACTTTCTCCATCAAATCGCTTACGCCGATACCTTTCTTGGCTGAAATATCCTGAGACTGGTACTTACCGCCCCATTCCTCAACGAGGAAGTTCATGGCAGCCAGTTCTTCCTTAATCTTATCGGGATTAGCGGTCGGCTTGTCAATCTTATTGATAGCGAATACGATAGGCACACCGGCAGCCATGGCATGGTTGATGGCTTCTTTGGTCTGCGGCATCACATTGTCATCGGCAGCCACAATGATGATGGCAATATCCGTTGCCTTGGCACCGCGGGCACGCATGGCGGTAAACGCTTCGTGACCCGGAGTATCGAGGAACGTAATCTTGCGCCCGTCTTCCAATGTCACGTGGTAAGCACCGATATGCTGCGTGATACCACCCGCCTCACCGGCAATAACATTTGCCTTACGGATATAGTCGAGCAACGAGGTCTTACCGTGGTCTACGTGACCCATCACCGTTACAATCGGAGCGCGAGGCTCTAAATCTTCCTCGGCATCCTCTTCTTCGACAATAGCCTGGGCCACTTCTGCACTTACATATTCTGTCTTGAAACCGAATTCTTCCGCTACCAGATTGATTGTTTCCGCATCCAGACGCTGGTTAATGGAAACCATCATGCCGATGCTCATACAGGTAGCGATAACCTGCGTAACGGAAATATCCATCATGCTCGCCAGCTCATTGGCAGTCACGAACTCGGTCAGCTTCAATATCTTGCTTTCCGCCATTTCCTGGTCTTCCAGCTCCTGCATACGGCTGGATGCCATGTCACGTTTCTCCTTACGGTATTTCGCACCCTTATTCTTGCCTTTGGAAGTGAGGCGTGCCAAAGTTTCCTTTACCTGTTTTGCCACATCCTCCTCCCTTACTTCCTGCTTGATTACATGTTTCTTGAAGCGGTCTTTCTACTTGTTCTTACCGGCTTGTTGGTTATTACCCCCTTGCTGGCCGCCTTTCAGACGATCGTTTCCGCCACGCTGGAAGTTGGATGCATTGTTGATATCCACCTTTTCCTTGTTAATGCGGACACGTTTTTTCTTGCCGTTGGCATCGTTGCCATCTTTCGTCTTATTATCGTCACGACGAATCTCCTTGATAATGGCTTCTTTCATCAGCTTCTTCTGATCCTGGCGCTGCTTTTCTTTTTCTTCACGCTCCTTGCGCTTTTCCTCTTTCGATTTCTTCTTCGGACGTGTAGACTGATTCAGCGCAGCGAGGTCTATTTGTCCGATGACGTTAATCTTCGATACAAACTCAGGCTGATGTATTTTGAATATTTCTTCTTTTTCTTCTTTATTTTCCGAAACAGCTTCTTCGGTTGCAGCGGGAGCAGGCTCCGCGTTAGAAACCGGTACGGGTTCTACAGCCACCGGCGCTGTTTTTTCTTCTTCTGCCGCCGGAGCAGGTTCAACCACCGGAGCAGGTGTCGGCTCGGGCTGAGGTTCGGGAACGGGTTCCGGTTTCGGAGCCTCAACAACAGGTGCAGGTTCTTCCGCCTTTACTTCTTCAACCACCGGCATCTCCGGTTCCACCGCTTCTTCCTCTTTTTCCACAGTATGTTTGCGATTCAGTTTATCCAAATCAATCTTCCCGACAGGCTTAAACTTCGGACGTACATCTTCGGGAACCACAGCCTTTACCACCTCTTCGGTTTTCGGCTTTTCCTGTGCTTCCTTGTCATAACCGTCAATAGCCACCGATGCCTTGTTGCGTTCCTTACTCTGACGTTCCTGAATGAAACGCTCCGTTTTCAATTTAAGATCCTTATCTGTACTAAACTCTTTCACAAGCAAGTCGTACTGCTCGTCGGTAATCTTCGTATTGGGATTTGCTTCGATGGCATATCCCTTCTTTTGCAAGAACTCAACTACCGTCGTGATTCCTACATTTAAATCTCTTGTTACTTTATTTAACCTTATCGTCATACTTTAATTTAATGAATAATGGAGAAAGAAGTGGTGGTTAGTGATTAGCGATTAGGGGTTAGCGATTAGTGTTTAGTGATGATTTTATTATACATACCAAAAATCACTTATCACTAACCCCTAATCACTAATCACTAATTTTCCCCTTCTTCAAACTCCGATTTCAAAATGCGTAATACTTCGTCCACCGTTTCCTCTTCCAGGTCAGTCTTTTCAATCAACATCTCGCGCGGTGCATTCAACACAGCCTTGGCGGTATCAATACCGATAGCCTTGATGGCATCGATTACCCAACCGTCAATCTCATCGCGGAATTCATCCAAGTAGATATCTTCATCCTCTACCGCTTCATCCAATTCGCGGAATACGTCAATGGTGTACTCAGTCAACATACTGGCCAGCTTGATATTCAAACCGCCTTTACCGATAGCCAGCGACACCTCTTCCGGTTTCAGGAAGACTTCCGCCTTGTGCTCTTCCTCGTTCAGACGGATGGAAGATATCTTGGCGGGGCTGAGGGCGCGCTGTATAAACAACTGGATATTCGACGTATAGTTGATTACATCGATATTCTCGTTGCGAAGCTCGCGGACAATACCATGAATACGGCTGCCCTTCACACCGACGCAGGCACCTACCGGGTCGATACGGTCATCGTATGACTCAACGGCAATCTTGGCACGCTCACCGGGAATACGGGCAATCTTCTTGATAGTAATCAGTCCGTCATTGATTTCGGGTACTTCCATCTCGAACAGACGTTGCAGGAAAACGGGCGACGTACGACTCAGGATAATCTTCGGATTGTTGTTCTTGTTGTCGACGCGGGCTACCACGGCGCGGGCGGTCTCACCCTTACGGTAGAAGTCGCTCGGAATCTGTTCGGTCTTGGGCAACAGCAGTTCATTGCCTTCGTCATCGAGCAGCAACATTTCCTTTTTCCAAATCTGGTAAACCTCTGCATTGATAATGGTACCAACCTTATCAATGTATTTATTGTAAATACTGTCTTTTTCCAGTTCCAAAATCTTGGAAGCCAATGTCTGGCGCAAGTTCAGAATAGCACGGCGGCCGAACTTCGCAAAGTTCACCTCATCCGTCACTTCCTCTCCCACCTCGTACGAAGCGTCAATCTTCCGGGCTTCGCTCAAAGAAATCTGCAGGTTCGGGTTTTCAAGGTCCTCATCCGCCACAACTTCACGATTACGCCATATTTCGAAGTCACCCTTATCCGGGTTCACAATCACGTCGTAATTCTCATCGGTTCCGAACATCTTTGCAATCACACTGCGGAACGACTCTTCGAGTACGCTCACCATGGTGGTTCTATCAATATTCTTCAGTTCTTTAAATTCCGAAAAGGTATCTATCAAGCTGATAGTTTCTTCTTTCTTGGCCATAGTCTTATTTAAAACTAATTAAGTATTTAGTATATTTTATCTCTTCGTATGTAAAGGTCAGGTCCTCATCCACCATTTTAGGACGCTTGGCTCCCTCCTCTTTCACTTTCTTCTGAACAGTGACAGTAAACTGCCGCTCGTCGGCATCTTTCAACACTCCGCAATGCTTGCGGCCGTCTTTTGCCAATACTTCCACTTCCTTGCCGATGTGGTTGACGTACTGTTGCAGCACTTTAAACGGTTGTCCGATACCGGCAGAACCGACTTCCAGTTCGTAATCCTCATCCTCACGATTCAACCGGGACTCTATGTAGCGGCTCAGTTCTACACAATCCTCAATCCAAACACCTTCTTTGTGGTCTATCTCCACCACAATCTTGTCATCCGGGCTGATTATGACTTCCACCAGGAAGTACTCCTTATCTTCCAGCCACTCGTCTACAATCTGACAAACTGTTTTCTTTTCTATCATAGATTAACCATTAGGAACAAAAAAGAGGAGCTCAATCGCCCCTCCACCTTTCATCCGTTTCGGTTGCAAAGATATAAATAATCTGTTCGACTACAAAATAATAGGAGAAAAAAAGAATATTTAGCACTCCTGCCCGAATTTATCTTCCATTCAAAATTAATCACTACATTTGCAGGGTTCTTTAAACTCAATCGTCATGGCACACCACCTGAATACCAACAAACAATTCATGATAGGCAACGGCATCCTTGCTTTTGCCGTAATATTCGTTGTCGTTATCTTCGTCTACATGAGCATGCGCCTGCAACGGCAGAAAGAGGGCGAACGCCACTTTGCCGAAACCTACAACATCACTTTGGTGAAAGGCTTTGCCGGCGATTCCATATCCATCCTTCTCAATGACAGCGTGCTGGCAGACCGGCGTATCGGTGAAGAGCCTTTCAATATCGAGGTAAAACGGTTTGCCGAGCAAAGCGCACTGATGATAGTGGACAAGGCAACCGACAGACTTTCTCTGTTTGAGTTGAGCGAAAAAGGCGGTAACTATCGTTTTGAAAAAGACGGCGATGAAGTGAAGCTGTTGGCACAGTAGTCCACTTCCGTACCTCTCCCACTATAATCGGCCTGCTTCAGAAGTCTGTCTTATACTTTCTCAGTTCGCTGCGCAACAGTTGTGCCTTGCCATCCGTCATGCCATCAAGCAACGCCCAAAAGCGCTCGCCATGATTCATTTCACGGGTATGCGCCAACTCGTGCAGCAGCACATAGTCTATCAAGTGTTTGGGCAATAGGACAAGGAAATAGGACAGATTGATGTTTCCACGGGCGGAACAACTTCCCCAACGCCCGCTGCTGGAGTTTATTTTCACACTCTTATAAGAAAGATTATGCTGCAACGAGAGTGCATAAAGCCGAGGCGGAAGAATAATCTTGGCATTACGCCGCAAGGCTTCCTCAATCACTTTACGCAGCCAAGCCTGCAACTCCTTATTTGAGAAGTCTGCATCCGGCGGACAGATAATCTGCATTTCCCCCAGTTCCGAGCGCGAAAGGAAGCGGTCGCGTTCTCCGCCGACCAAACTCAACTTGAAGAATTCCGTATCAATCCGATAGTCCAAATCAATCAGCGGACGGCTTTGCTGCTGTCGGGCGGCCCTCAACCGGGGACGCAGTTGCTCCACAGCATTCTTTACTTCTCCGATGGTTGTGCCCGGCGGAACAGTTACATGAATGACATCCTCACGCGTACGAAAGGTCAGACGCCGGGCACGGACATTCACCCGTACCAACAAACGTCCCAACTCCTTATCTTCTAAAACATGCTCCGTTGCCATCTGTTCTTTCCTCCTTGAAATAAGGACAAAAGAACGAAGAATCGTCCGAAAAAGCAAACGCTTGTCTACCAAAAACGAACAATGTGTTCAAAAGCGGACACCGCATTTCCTCCGTTACATCCTAATAAACAAAGATTTATGCTTATGGCATGGGATTTGAATAAGAACCGGCAGCAAGAAGTTCCCGGTAAAAAGTCATAATTCCCTGCAACTTTTTGAGAGAAGACTACGTCTAACAAACAAGAACACTTAAAATACATTGAACATGAAAACATTAACAGCAATCATCGTATCAGGCATCTTCGCATTAAGCGCAACAGCCTGCACGTGCAACTCCGGTCTGTTTGGCGGAAAAACAGTCAAAGCCAGCAGGAACTATGTAACCAAGAATATCAAAGTAGACAACTTCACCGGTCTGAACCTGGCAGGCAGCCCGAATGTTACTTACACCCAAAAGGCGGGAAAACCCGAAGTGGAAGTGTATACTTCCGACAATATCGTAGACCTTCTGGACATCAATGTAGTTAACAACACCTTGAATATCAAGTTCAAGAAAGGTGTCAGCGTATCTTACAACAAGCTGGAGATACGCGTCTCCTCCGAGACACTCAACAACATCTCCGTTGCCGGCTCCGGTAATGTAGAGTTAGCCAACGGACTGAAAACAGACAACCTGAAAGTATCCGTAGCGGGTTCGGGAGACATCGACGCGGACAACATAACCTGCACCGGCAATCTTAACGTATCCGTGGCAGGGTCGGGCGACATAGAAGGCAGCAACATCACTTGCACCAATCTCACGGCATCCATAGCCGGTTCCGGAGATTTGAAGCTTGACAACGTATCGGCCGCCGGCACCGAAGCATCTGTCTCAGGATCGGGCACGGCAATATTGACGGGAACTTCCCAAGAAGCCGATTACCGTGTAGCGGGTTCGGGCGACCTGTTTGCATCCGGTCTGCAGGCAAAACGCGTTTCGGCAAGCGTATCCGGTTCGGGAGACATCAAATGCCACGCCACCGACTTCCTGAAAGCACGTACCAGCGGCAGCGGAAACATCGGTTATAAGGGCAACCCGGAACTGGACTTCCCCAAGAAGGGATTATACAAGCTTTGATTCCACATACACTGCAGGGGGGCAACTTTCCGCTCCCCCAACAATAATAAAAGGGACGCTGCATCACGCGGCGTCCCATTTATCTTAGTTAGTTTCTATAAAATTTTGAGAGAATTGAAACTTCACAGCCTCTGTTTTTGTTTTAATAAAAGCACACTAACTATATTATATTTAAAGCAAATGAAAATGTTATTTTAAAAGCAAATGAAAATATCTACTGTCTGTTTTCCTTCTCCTTGCTTACACGGTGCAGACTATCCAATATCTGCTTCTCGTGCGTTGCGGCCCTATCCCCCGAAAGGGCGACCGACGGAGCGGAAATTTGTTTGCCGATAGTATCGGCGGCAGCCACCTCTCTTACATCGGCAAAGAACGAATGTTGCATCACATTGCCCAATGAAAGCACCACTGCCACTGCGGCTGCGGCTTTAAACAACGGCATGAAGCGCGCCGTCAATGTCATGCGCCTGGCCTTCACAACCGGAGCTTCAATCTCGGCAAGCACCCGTGCATCGAAATCCGCACCCAGATGCTCTTCCTGCTGAAGTTGCTGATATACAAACAAATCCTTATAACGCGACAAGTGTTCGGGAACGTCCTCTTCTGTAAAGAAAGTACGCAACTGCGCTTCTTCCTCAAGAGAAGTCTCACACTGCCAATAACGTTCTAAAAGTTGTTCTATATATTTAAAGTCCATAACCTTCTATATCAATAAACCGTTGTTTAACCTTTTGCCTTGCCCTGAAGAGGTTCACTTTTACCTGTTCCTCTGTCAGACTCAGGACAACCGCAATCTCCTTGTAGCTCTTACCTTCCATATCCCTCAGCTGCATAATCAGCCGCTGCTTTTCGGAAAGTTCGTTTATCAGGCGGTGTATCAGAGCCATTCGTTCTTTATTCACCAGCCTTTCGTAAGGGCCCGATGCTTCGGAAGCCTCTTCCATATCGGGGGTAAGTTCCACCGCTCGGGCGTCTTTCCTTTCGCTGCGGTCTATCGCCAGATTCCTTGCCACTGTCAGGCAATAGGCTTCGACAGAACCGAACTGCGTCCACTCGTCGCGCTTGTTCCATACCCTAATCAGCGTTTCCTGCACAACATCTTCCGCTTCCGCCCGGTCGGATGTAATCCTCAGGGCCAACCGAAAGAGCTTGTCTTTCAGAGGGAGAATGTCATTACGAAAACTGATTTCCTGCATCTCTAATTAATTGACGGTTCAGCAAACAGAAAGTTACAGTCTGCCACCACTTTTTTTTGATTTATTTTTTGATACGGGTTCCGCCATCACTGTTTATAGCTGAGGCTAAGGTGATTACAACTTCCGTAACTCCGGCATCCAAAGCCTCGAAAGAATTCTCCAGCTTGGGAATCATGCCGCCCTGGATAACCCCTTCGGCAACATACTGCTTAAATTCTTCCGGGGTAATCCGGGAAATCACGCTGTCGTCGTCATTCTCGTTGCGCAGCACGCCTTTTTTCTCGAAGCAATATACCAGCGTCACGTCAAACTGTCCGGACAAGGCTTTGGCCGTTTCTCCGGCAATCGTATCGGCATTCGTATTCAGCATGTGTCCCTCGCCGTCGTGTGTCAGCGGGGCCATTACCGGAACAACGCCTTTATGGATGAGTTCGCTCAGGAACGCTCCGTTCACCTGCTTCACATCGCCCACGAAACCATAGTCCACATCCTTTACCGGACGCTTTGCGGAACGGATCACGTCCATGTCCGCACCCGTCAGGCCGAGCGCATTCACGCCTCGCGCCTGCAAACCGGCCACTATGTTCTTGTTCACCAGTCCGCCATACACCATTGTCACCACCTTCAAAGTCTCGGCATCGGTGATGCGGCGTCCATTCACCATTTTGCTTTCAATGCCCAACAGGGCTGCGATTTTCGTTGCCGAACGTCCGCCGCCGTGCACCAGGACTTTATATCCTTCGATGGCGGCAAAGTCATCCAACAACTTGCAGAGGGTGGCTTCCTCTTCCACGATTTTGCCACCCACCTTGATTACAGTCAGTTTCTCTCTCATTATTCCAAATATGTGTATCCGTACAAACCGGAACGGTAATTAGACAAAAATTCCTTGCCTTCTTCCAGGGAGATGCGTCCTTCCTTTACCGACTGGCTCACCCAGGTCTCCAAAGTACGCACCAGCTTCTTCGGACTGTACTGCACGTAATCCAGTACTTCCGCCACCGTCTCACCGTCGATAACCTGCTCTATCGTATACCCCTTATCGCTCACGGATACGTGCACCGCATTCGTATCGCCGAACAGATTGTGCATATCGCCGAGAATTTCCTGATAGGCGCCCACCAGGAATACCCCCACATAATAGGGTTCCTTACTCTTCAAGGAGTGTACCGGCAAGTAATGGGACACGTTCTTGGTAGAGATAAAGTTGGCAATCTTACCGTCCGAATCGCAAGTAATGTCCTGCAAGGTAGCCGTCCGGTCCGGCCGTTCGTCCAGACGCTGGATAGGCATGATGGGGAATATCTGGTCTATCGCCCAGGAGTCCGGCAGGGACTGGAAGAGCGAGAAGTTACAGAAATACTTATCCGCCAGCAGTTTGGGGAGACCGCGGAATTCATCGGGCGCATGTTTCAGTCCGCCGGCTATCTGGTTCACTTCGCGCATGATAGACCAATACAGCCGCTCAATCTTGGCGCGGGTCTGCAGGTCCACGATGCCGTGGCTGAACAAATCAAGCGCCTCTTCGCGTATCTGCTGCGCATCGTGCCAGGCTTCCAGCATCCTGTTCTGGTTCAGTGTATCCCAAATGCCGTAAAGCTCCCGCAAGAGTTCGTGGTCGTTTTCGGTCACCTCTTCATCGTCGTCCCATTCGGGCAGATTGGTGGTTTCCAGCACCTCGAATATAAGTACGGAATGATGCGCCGTCAAAGCGCGTCCGCTCTCCGTAATGATATTGGGATGGGGAATGCCGTTCTTGTCGCTGGCATCCACCAGAGTAGAAATGGAGTCGTTCACATACTCCTGGATGGAATAGTTTACGCTGCCCTCGCTGTTGGACGAGCGCGTTCCGTCATAATCCACTCCCAGGCCGCCGCCGATGTCCACGAATTCCACGTTGAATCCCATGTTGTGCAACTGCACATAGAACTGCGACGCTTCACGCAGAGCGGTTTTGATGCGACGGATTTTCGTTACCTGGCTTCCGATGTGGAAATGTATCAGCTTCAGGCAGTCCTGCATGCCTTTGCTTGCCATGAAGTCGAGCGCTTCGAGCAATTCGCTGGACGACAGTCCGAACTTGCTTGCATCGCCGCCCGAATCTTCCCACTTGCCGCTTCCCGACGAAGCCAGCTTGATACGTATGCCGATATTGGGCTTTACATTCAACTGCTTCGCCATTTTGGCTATCAGCTTCAGCTCATTCATTTTCTCTACTACGAGAAAGATGCGTTTTCCCATCTTCTGCGCCAGCAAAGCAAGCTCTATGTAGCTCTCATCCTTGTATCCGTTGCAGATAATCAGCGAGTCGGAGTCCATATTGATGGCAATCACCGCATGCAGTTCGGGTTTGGAGCCTGCTTCCAGTCCGAGATTGAATTTCTTGCCGTGGCTGATAATCTCCTCGACCACCGGACGCATCTGATTCACCTTAATGGGATAGATAATAAAATTCTCCGCCTTGTAGCCGTACTCTTCCGCCGCTTGTCTGAAACAACAGGAAATCTTCTCAATCCGGTTGTCAAGAATGTCGGGAAAGCGCACCAGCATGGGCGCCGTCACGTCACGCAGTTGCAATTCGTCGACCAGGTCTTTCAAATCGACGCCGACGCCGTCTTTACGCGGTGTTACTACAACATGACCTTTGTCATTGATACCAAAGTACGAAGTGCCCCAACCTGTAATGTTGTACAGCTCTTCCGAATCTTCAATACGCCATTTTCTCATTTCTTGTTACTCTGCTGTTTTAGTAGTTTATTTATAAAAAAGGGGTACAAAAATACATATAAATCTGGAACATCTTGCCTTTTAGGGCGAAAAACACACATTTACAAGAGATTAAACGCCCAGCAGGTTACGCAACTGCTGCACGGACCCGGCAATCTGCCGTCTGCTTTCCAGATGTCCTGCATCGAAACGGTAGCGGGCTTGCACGTAGAAAGGGGCGCGTTTCTCCAATGCGTCCGCAATAAAGGCGCGCAGCTCCTCGTCCGTCTTTCCTTGCAGGATGGGGCGCTGATGGGTTGCCACCCGCAAACGGTTGAACAGTATATCGGGATGTACATCCAGGAACACGGTTTGCCCGTGCCCGTTCATGTAGTCCATGTTGTCGAAGAAACAGGGCGTGCCGCCGCCGGTCGAGATAATGACATCCTCAAACTCGGACACCTCGTGCAGCATATTCCGCTCCAATTCACGAAAAGAGGCCTCTCCCCGCTCGACGAACAGTTCACGGATGGATTTGTGAAAACGTTCTTCGATGTACCAGTCCAAATCAATGAAAGGTACATTCAGTTCGCGGGCAAAAGCCTTTCCCAAAGTAGTTTTACCGGCTCCCATGTAACCGGTCAGAAAGATACGTATCATAGTTGCTTACCGTTTGTGTACAAAGATAAGCAATTCTACAGTGAGACTACCTCACAATCAGCGGAAAATTTTAATCCGCCCGCTCAACTCCCCGAACTCCTTTTCGCCGGGCTCGGCAGTGGGCGTGCCAAAAGGCATTTCGGCTATCAGCATCCAGCTCTCCGGCAAATCCCAGGTACGGCGCACTTCATCGTCAATCAGCGGATTGTAATGCTGCAAGGAAGCCCCCAGGCCTGCATCTTCCAGCATGGTCCAGATAGCCAGCTGGTGCATGGCCGATGTATGCTGCGACCACGTCGGGAAGTTTTCGCTGTAAGAGGGAAACGCATCCTGCAATTTCTTTACAACCGTCGTGTCCTCAAAATAAAGCACAGTGCCATGCCCGGCAGCAAAGCAGCCGTCAATCTTGGCTTCCGTCTTTGCAAAAGCCTCAGGCGAAATGCGCTGCTTCAACGTATTTTTTACAATATCCCATAGTTTCTTATGCTCGTCGCCCAGCAGCAGGACGATTCTTGTTGACTGCGAATTAAAGGCCGACGGCACGTTCTTCACCGCCGTACGGATAATATGCACCACTTCCTCATCCAAAACAGGAGAGTCGCTACCTATGGAATAATAACTGCGCCGGTGTTCCAACGCTTCCGCAAATGTTCTCTTCATATCTTTTTATTTTATTGTCTGTTCTTCTTAAGAATAAATGAGTTATATAAAATTACAAACTCAAGGAATTGGACCGATACTCTTTTTTACTTCCCACTTCTCCTCAATTTAAAAGAACAAGCGAACGGAGCCGATTGTTCGCATTTGTGAAATATATTCGTACCTTTGCCGCAGTTATGAAAAAAGAGAAATTCTACGTTGTATGGGCAGGCGTCACTCCGGGCATTTATACATCCTGGACCGAATGCCAGCTACAGACCAAAGGCTATGAGGGGGCAAAGTTCAAATCGTTCGACACCCGCGAGGAAGCAGAGCACGCCTTTGCCGCTTCACCCTACGATTACATCAAGCGCAATACATCCGCAGGCAGCACGCCATCCAAGCCGTCTCAAAATGCAGACGCTCCCTACCCCGCCGCTGTACTCGAAAACAGCCTTGCCGTAGATGCAGCATGCAGCGGAAATCCCGGAGCAATGGAGTACCGGGGGGTACACGTTGCCAGCCGCCAGCAGGTTTTCCACTACGGTCCCGTGTACGGCACCAACAACATCGGAGAGTTTCTTGCCATCGTGCACGGCCTTGCCCTGCTGAAGCAAAAGGGCTTCGACATGCCTATTTACAGCGACAGCGTCAATGCCCTCGGTCGGGTAACACAGAAGAAATGCAAGACAAAGCTACCGCGCGACTCAAAAATCGAA
>ENA-ORMC01000495-ORMC01000495.1-human-gut-metagenome-genome-assembly--contig:-NODE-495-length-12580-cov-4.89277_pt1 | contig 12580 bp, 7 predicted proteins | sample MGYA00243076_ERZ508842 | MGnify/ENA primary metagenome ERZ508842 (study PRJEB26277, sample SAMN04329816) | human gut metagenome | biome: human-associated habitat | host: Homo sapiens | place: USA... | reverse complement strand
CTAAACTGACGTACGGGTAACCGTACCGGGGGTTCGAATCCCCCAGCTTCCGCAAAGAAAGCATCGGTTTGTAAAAGCCGGTGCTTTTCAAATCGGTGGATTCGTCTAACGGTTAGGACACATGCCTCTCACGCATGCAATACGAGTTCGATTCTCGTATCCACTACAGTAAAATTTGTTTATGCACTCTTAGCTCAGTTGGTAGAGCAACTGACTCTTAATCAGTGGGTCCAGGGTTCGAATCCCTGAGGGTGTACGAATTTTAAACACGAAAAGAAAAGTTCTGAAAATTATTGATTTTCAGAACTTTTCTTGTTTTAGGGCTCTCTCTGCAAAATAGGGGGAGAGGAGGTTATAGATTTCATCCCGGCAAGATGCTCTTACCGGGATGATGTGAATTGTTACTGTCAATATAATATGATTTAAGAGTAAGGTTCTTGTTGTCTTACTTCAGGTCTGGTAGGGTTCGGGGTACGAACTGTTGACTACTATTTTCTGGCGTATACACACGTCCTCCTCCATATCGCGTATTTCCCTCACCGTTATTGGTATATCCGACATAATTGTCGTATGATGAACCGGCACCAGGGAAAGGTTCCCCGGAATGATTCACATACATGTTGGCTTCCCAGTCCGGCCGTAGTAATACGCTCGCCAGTGAGCTGGGTTCCCAGCGTTTCTTGCCTTCTTTGTCGTAATAGAAATTGAGTCCTATCGAACTGTTGGCAGCACCCAGTGTACAGAACACACATTCCAGTTGGTCGGTAACAGGGTCATAGGTCATTGTGTTGCTCTGTGCTACGTAGGGTACCCTATTATAGGCCTTATATACTGCAGATAGCAGTTGGGACTGCTGGGTAAGGAGAATAGTGACTTTTTTATAGTCGAAGTCGTCCTTGTCAATGCCTAGAAATTCTGATGCTTTGAACAGATGCACTTTATATTTGGTAGCTGCACGACGGATGCGAATCAGTTCGTTATTACTGCCATTATTCAACGAATAGCTGTATTGCACTATGTAAGTGTCGTAAGGTACAGGTTTCATATAAATTTCGTTATCACTGGCTGTGTATTGGTTGGCAAATATCACGCGTCCGTCCGGACTGTCATTACCTGAAATATTGCTTAAGTTAACTGAATCGGGGCGGAAGAGGAAAGCGTTGATCTTGAATTGTTTGTCTACATCCTTATCGGCTTTATTGAAGATAAACGAAGGGTAATCGGACAGACTGGGTGTCAGCGGTTCATTTGTGTTTATTCCTGCCGGAAAGCGTCCTTTGAGTTCAAACTGCCGGTTAGTCAGTTCATAAAACTCGATGAGGAGATGATGATTCTCTGTCCACTTCAGTTCATTGAAGGGACTGTTGGGACGGTTCAATTCCACAGCATTCAATTCATTGTAGAAAAAGCTCATATAGATGTACTTGTTCAACTTTAGTTTTATGTATTGCGTCAGGGAGGCCCCTTTCTGGTCGAATGCGATAAAGGTTGCACCACCTTCAAATTGTGCGCGGTCCAGATCCATTAACCTGGGTGAAGTTATGTGTATGATACGCTTGGTTGAATCAGTGGGGCTGATATCGGCGGTAGCACTCCAGCCTGCGGGGAGCATTGCTTCGATACGTTCCACATTGTTTGAACTAGTATACGGCACGCTGATGGTATGTCCTTCACAAGAAATACGATAATGGAATCCACTCCATTATGATCTTTCAGTGCAAGGTTTCCCGGCTTAAGCTTGAAGTTAATTCCCAGCAAGGGGATATTGTAGGAGGTGCCATCGTGCAGGTTGATGGTGATTGAGGTACCGTCATCTGCTTTCACCACACTTTCGATGATTGGATCCACCGACAGAGTTTCTCCTTTGTCTCCTTTGGGTCCAGTGGCTTTTATTTTTTGCCCGCCGTCCAATATGAATGTATAGTTATTCTCTTTCGGGTACTTGATGGTCCAATAGTAGTTTTCGTCTGCGGGGTTGTCAGGGTCTTTGGCGGCACTGATAAGGGGAGTATCTCCGTTTATTCCGTCCTTTCCGGGATCGCCCTTGTCGCCCTTGTCACCCTTGTCACCAAGGGCTTTATCTTGGGTTTTCACGCCATTGATAATCCAGTAGCCATCATCACTGATGCCCACAACAGGGGAGCGTCCGTCCGTTCCGTTTTTACCGTCGCGTCCATAGGGAATGAAGAACTTGTAGGTATCCAATGTTATGTCTACTCCTATGGTATCCTTTTGTCCGTTATTTTCTACAATTCGGTAGTCAAATCCGGTAACGGTAGGTTTGTTTGCCAGAATGGTATAGAGATTTTTCAGTTCTACGATTTCATTGTTAATGCGTAGAATCTCCGCGTTGATCCCGGTAATCTCGGCTGACAATTGATATTGGCGACTATATAAAGTGCTTATATCTTCTTTGTGACAGGCTGTGACCAGCATAAGTAGTCCCAGCAGGCTTTCTATGACAAATATGGTCTTTTTCCGTTTCATTTCGGTATACTTTTATTGATAGAAATTGATGTTTGGAATATCTGATCAGGAAGCATCAGCGGCTTCCCAGTCTTTTTTGGTTAGCGATAGCGGCGGTGTCACCTTTTTCGGCAGCCATGTGAAAATAGTGTGATGCCTTTGTTGGATTATTTTCAAGTGCTGCACAAACTCCCAGGAGGTTCCATGCCCGATAGTCATCCAAGAGCTGTGACAGGTAAGCGGTAGCCATGCTGGTGTCATTTTTATGCAATGCGATGGCGGCCATGTAGATGCGTGCTATCGGGGCTTCTGGATAGAACTTGAAGGCGATGCCCGCACACTCATTGAATGCTTCGGAATACATCGGGTAGCAGTTGGTTACGGCTATCATTTCTTCCACACTGAGTTTCTCCGGTTGTGTATGTATAAGTCGCGTTGCTCGTTCGATGGTAAATGGAACAATCGTGTAATGAAAAGTATATTCGTTGCGTCTTAACTGCGGATATAACTCGTTCAGCATGCTTCTGTAAGCTGACAAATGTGCAAGTTTGTTTTGACGTGTCTCCACATCCGCATCACTCCGGAGAATGGCAAGTGCACGTTCTTTTTCAGGATTTTCCCAGGCCTGTAACAGGCGCTCAAGTCCATTCCAGTCTTCGGCGTGGCCTCGGCTCTGAATCTGGCTTTCGGGATAATTGAAGTTTTTGGCAATGTGGGAGGCGATGGCCTTTGCGCGGTTTTGGCTGAGTAGGATATTGAAATCATGCGGTCCTTCGGGCGAGGCATATCCGTCAATGGAAATGGAGCTGATGTAGATATCCTCATCGTTGGTAAGCTCTTGGAAAGCTGTAGCTATTTTTCCCAGTTCTTTCAGATTGTCTCCCAACTCAGGTCGTATGTCCCATTTCGAAACAGGGAAGTACAAGTGTGCCTGTCGACTCAGGGAACGTTCCTTACGTATGACTGTGTCAGGTTGCAGGTAGTCGAAAGCGAACTCTCCGTTCGAGAAGGGATTTGTCAATAGGGTCGCAGCAGGCAACACTTCTATTGCAGTCGGTGTGGAATGGAGTTGTGGTTTATTCCGGCGGAATTTCCAAAAAAGCGATACGCCGTTCTGCCAGATGAAGTCGTCATGGCTGTGCCGTATAGTACGTATGCCGTCGAATTCTCGTTTGTTGACCCACACCAGACCGCTGCTTATCTCCAGTCCCAGCTTTTGCGTAAGTGCAAAATGAACTGCGAGGTCACCACCCAACCCGATTGACAAGGGGCGTTGCTTGGGAGATATTCGACTTTTATCACTCAGGGAGTGTGCTTGCGCGTGAAATTTTTGCAGGTAGATTCCCGGCTTTACCAACAGTGATATGGGCTGTTCACGTCCTTCGGGTACGTGGCCAAAAAGACGGTTGAAATTGAACACTGCCTGTAACGAAACTTCCCAGTAACGTGATTCACTGTAGATTTGCGAATAGGGAACTGACTTGATATAGACATTGTTTCCTTGATTCTCCCATATGCCCGCGTTGTCAGGGGCTGTCTGGTAATTATCCTTTCCTCCTAATATAGTATAAGGATAATAAGTCATAGCATCCTCCGTTCCAAGGCGAAAGTTCTCCGCTGACCGAGGTGAGAAGCCGCGCATTCGGCCTACGGATACTCCCATTTCGATTCCAAAAAATGGTGAAAACTTGTAACCGGGCTTGAGGGAAACTTTGTTACCCCAAAAATCATGTTTGTTTGTCAGTGAGCTCATGTCGCCGAACATGAATGGTACGGAATAACCCGCACCGATGTACCAGTATCCGGCAGTTTCAGGATAATTCTCCTTCTCTCTGAAGGTGTAGGGAGAGTAGGGACGTATACTGTCCTGAGCTACGGATTTCGCAGACAATTTGCAGGCTGCCAAAGGTAATAGGATGCATGTGAATAAAATTCTTGTTACTCTTTTCATACGTTCACATATAAAATTATATATTATTGATGATTTTGTTGCAAAATTAACTCCTTATAGTAAGAGATTAAAACATCTGTGATGGACATCTTGAATGAGCAATATATTGATATGCAGATGATTATTTGGTTATGTGATGTACATTTAAAGGCAACTTGCACGCACCTCCGGGCCGGTAATGGGTGGAGGAAGGTTTTGCCTAAAATAAAATTATTCACAGCGAGCTTTTAGAACTGTTTTATGAAATCATCCAAAGTCATATTCTCAATTTGCATTTTTTCTTTCAGACGCATTTTCTTTCTTGAAATGCTTCCTTTAGCTATATGATAGATTTCCGAAAGTAAGGAGAGCGAGAACTCCATCTTCAATAGACATGCAAAACGTATTTCTTCTAATGTAAGTTGCGGATATGCTTTTTCCAAACGAAGAGTGAAATCATTGAAACATGCATTCGTGTTCTGTATGATAATATCCCATTCTTCCTTTTTCATATGCATAGCTCCTTGCGAATTCTGGCTTTTCATCAGAATAGGTACGGTTAAGGCATTCAGGCGCTTGTAATATTCAACGCTCTGATTTAGTGATTCTATTTCGATAGCTTCACGATCATGCTTTTCCTGCAAATACTTTATTTCTGTTTCCCATTGGCTATTTTGGAGACGAACCATTGCCAGTTCCTTTTCCTTTAGAGACATCTCAACTTTTTTCTTGGATTGTTTTATACGGAAAACTAGTGATGTTCCCGAAAGCAAGATGAAAGATAAGAGGATAGCCAGCCTGTAATAAGAGAGCTCATGTTCTGAAAGTTCTATGTTCATTTGGGCAATTCTTCTCTGTTGGCGTTCGTGTTCCTGAAAAGCATTCAGGTTGCTAATGTATCCCGCCTTATTGTTCATCTCAAGAGAATCTCTGCAACGGATACTCTTTTCCGCATATTCACATGCGGATTGAAAATCTTTCTTCTCCTTTTTCAACAAAGATAGTTTATGATATACATCTTGTCTCTCTTTTAGGGAAAGCTTTTCAATATCTTTCATAAAAATAGACTCTGCTTCTTTTAAGCGGTGCATTTTCAGAAATATATTACCTTTGAGTATATTGCATGTCATTTTAAAGTTATACGAATGTCCGTCTTGCAAGGCTATGTCCGTATAGTATAAAGCTGAATCAAGCATATTCATGGCTAGATAAACTCTGGCAAGATCTTTATTATATTCAGCTTTGGCCAGTTTTTTTTGTGGAGGTACCAGCTCAAGTGCCCGATGCAGCCGATTTCTTGCTTTTATGTAATTTTTCTCAGAAATGCGAAGTTCTGCGAGTTCATGCATAGCCTCTGCCCTGAGAGTGGAATCTTTTAATTCGCAGGCAATGTCGAGAGCACGCTCCAGGCATTCTTTTTCCATGCCATGCATCATTTTGAAGCGATAAATATATGCTTCACCTACTTTGATGGCAAATAACATCCTGATATTTTGCCCTGCAAATTTTTCGGCTTGATTATAAAAAGCATTAGCTCTCAGGAAAGCATACCTGCCGGCATATATTCTTCCTAAGAAAAAATATAACTGGCACAAACGGCTAGAATCCTTTTGCTCTGCAAAATGGCTCAAAGCAAGATCTGATTTGTCAGGTAATGCTGGGATGTCGGGAACGAGCATCTTGGCCTTAACCAATAAATAATAATAAAATACTTTGTCGGATTTCCGCAAAGTGGTTGTATCCATATCAAGTATTTGCCTCAAGGATTTTTCAGGCATTGTTTCCAAAGAATCTTCCAGTACAAGCAACGACGGGCTATAAATGTTGCTTTGTTGATGACCACATGAGAATAAACACATGACCAGCATTAATGCAATTAAATATGTTCCCAACCGCATATCTTTAACTTTTAATATACCGTTTTTGTCTTTTGGCACTATGAATCTTAAGATAGGGCATTCGTTGGTGATGCCCGACCGTCTGTTCTATCATGCTAAAAGTAATTTATGTATTTGTTTAGTTTTCCATTGCAAAGGAAATAGCTTTTCTCTCGTAAAACAATTTTTATTATGTACATAGTACTATATGCAAACAGTTGTATAACTGCTGTTTAAGCTTTTTGCTAGATGTACATATTGTATATAAATGGTATCTATATAGAAAAATATCTTCTGCATATCCTGTTCTTTTCTATGCTTTCCTTTTGTGCCTCTTACAAATTTGTGAGGCAAAAGCTCGATGGTAAACAATTTGGGAATAGAATTGTTTTTACAGAAAAACAAAGTCATGAAAAATTTTACGTTTATCTTATTAATAGCTGCTGCAGCCGCCAGTTTCATGCCACAGCGTGTTCTTTCGTGCACAGGAATCACCTTGACTGCCAAAGACAGTTCACGAATTGTTGCCCGCACCATTGAATGGGGAGGGAGCAATCTTCACAGCCAGTACGTCATCGTGCCATGTGGTTATGAGCAATATTCCTATGTGCCGGAAACAAACGGGTCGGGAATGAAATTTACAGCCAGATATGGTTATGTGGGCTTGGCCGTTGAGCAAAAGGAATTTATAGCTGAAGGTTTGAATGAAGCTGGCCTTTCAGCCGGTTTGTTTTATTTTCCAGGATACGGTAAATACGAAGAATACAATCCCTCGTTGCGCACTTCGAGTATAGCTGATTTGCAACTGGTATCATGGATATTGGGTAACTTCACGAATGTGGATGAAGTTAAAGATGCGATTCGTAGGGTGCATGTCGTTTCCATTGATCCTCGGGCTTCAACTGTGCACTGGCGCATTGCCGATGGCACCGGACGTCAATTGGTTTTGGAAATCATAGATGGTGAACCTCATTTTTATGAAAATAAACTGGGGGTACTGACTAACTCACCGGATTTTGAATGGCAAATGACGAATCTTAATAACTATGTCAATCTTTTTCCGGGCAGTGCGGAGACGAAATCATTGGGTGATATCGTACTTACCCCATTTGGTTCAGGCAGTGGCTTTTTAGGTATTCCCGGCGATGTTACTCCTCCTTCCAGATGTGTACGCGCCGCTTTCTTTCAGTCTTCTGCTCCACAGCAGGATGCTGGCGAAGAAACTGTTTTGCAGTGTTTCCAAATATTGAATAATTTCGACATCCCTTTAGGTGTTGAGTTTCCTTCCGGGCAGATACCCGTCAATATACCCAGTGCCACGCAATGGACGGCTGTTTCGGATATGACGAACCGCATTATTTATTATCGTACAATGTACAACAGTAATATTCGTTGTTTTGATTTGAATAAAATCGACTTTGGTAAGGTGGAGTATCGTGCTGTGCCTCTTGATGCGGTAAAACAGCAGCCGATTGAAACAATTGCCATTGAGTGAGATAGGTATTGTTTTTTTGAAGTTTTTGCGTATATTTGGGCTCGTTATGCGTAACAAATAGTTGCAAAGCTATGGAATAAAAATGTCCTTATATATATACGGGACCTTGAGAAAAGATTTATAAAAGTCCGTTGTCTGTGGATAATGGATTTTTTGTTGTTTTATGAGAATAATAAATAATCAGAATTGGGAAATAATCTGAAAAAGAATTATTCGTCGCACAAACACAGTAAATGGACATTATTGTTTTTGTTTCTATGTATCGGCCACAGTGCCAAGGCTGATTATCCTATTTTTTGGCAGCGTTATACGGCAGATCCCTCAGGGATAGAATATAACGGGCGCTTGTATCTGTTTTGCTCACATGACACATACAATGCGGAAAGAGGATATGGCTATTTCATGAATGATATAACCTGCATTTCCACAGACGATATGAAAAACTGGACCGATCATGGAGAGGTTTTTCATGCGAAAGATTCTAAATGGGGGGCCAAAATGACTTGGGCGCCTTGCGTGGTTCACCGAAATGGAAAATTCTACTTATATTATGGAGATGCCAACAGCGGTGGGATTGGCGTAGCGGTAAGCGATCTGCCGACCGGACCCTATATTGACAACCACGACCGGCCTGTGGTGGGCATGGATACTCCGGGCGTGCTCCTCTACGACGAGAACAACCGTTGCATTAAAAACAAAAAAGGAGTGCCGGGGGCCATATCGGGTAGTGAGAACTGGGGGATGTGGTGCTTTGATCCATGTGTGTTTGTAGACGATGACGGACAGGCATATATGTATTTTGGCGGTGCTCACCCCGACAATTCCCGGATTATCAAACTAAAAGAGAATATGACGGAGGTTGACGGAAGTGCGGTCAAGCCCAACACTCCCGGATTTTTTGAGGCTTCTTTTGTACACAAATACAGGGGTAAATACTATCTTTCTTATGCCGGACATTATTTTGGGAAACCTGCCAATATAGAATATGTAATGAGTGACAAGCCTATGGAAGGTTTCAGGAATCCGGGAGTCATTTTGCCCAATCCGCCGGTTAATGACGGCTTTAACAATCACCATTCCATCTTTCAGTTTAAAGGTGAATGGTATATTGCCTATCATAACCGTAAAGTTGCCTATGAGAATAACGAACAGGATCAGCGCTCTCGTGAATATATGCGCAGTGTATGCATAGACCGTCTATTCCATAACGAAGATGGCACTGTTCAAACGGTTGAAGTGACGCGTGACGGGTTGGAACAGTTGAAGAACGTTGACCCTTACCGGAGAAACGAAGCGGAAACAATGGCAAAAGGCTATGGAATTGATACGGAATTCAAGGCCAGAGGATGTTCCGACCGCATAGTAACTTCCATTCATAATGGAGACTATTTGAAAATCCGCGGGGTTGATTTCAAAAACGGAGGTGCATCAAAGTTTGCTGCCTCACTTTCCGCATTGAAAGGAAGTGGACGGGTGGAAATACGCTTAGAGGGAGTGGACGGATTGCTTATAGGAACCCTTCCTGTCTCATCGACCGGCAGTTGGGGGAAATGGCAGACGATGACAACGGATGTCAAGCACTTGGGAGGAGTTTATGACTTGTATCTGGTGTTTAAAGGGGAGGAGGGAGAACTCTTCCGCATGGATTACTGGAGCTTTACAAAATAAGTATGAAAAACAAAGCGTAATGAACGGCTTTTCGGGCTGATTCATTACGCTTTGTCCAAATATCGTTTCCTGCTTTTATAACGCGTTCAACTCTTTCATTGCATACATGCTTTTACTTGAATAGTAGCTGTGCCATGTGATACAGGCTTCTGCGCCAAGTGAGAAACTCATGTGCTGTGTCGGGAGAAACAAAAGAGGTTGCATTGAAGCCGGCAGCTTTGAGGTCTTCCACTGCTTTGGTTACACCGGCAGGATTTTCTTTGCTTCCGCAACTGATGAAGATGCTTGCTACCTGATTTTTGTCCTTTATGTCGCCCGGTGCATAGACGCCGCCGCTCAATAGTCCGTAGTAATTGAACACTTCGGGACGACGCAAGGTTATCAGTCTTGTTTCAAAGCCGCCCATGGAGAGTCCGGCCATTGCGCGGTGCTTCTTGTCGGCCAGTGTGCGGAAATTGCTGTCAATGTAAGGTATCAGCTCGTCTACCAGGACTGTTTCAAATTCTTTGGCTGTAAATTGGTTGATATGCCCGAATCTCACATCATTCGTCATGCCGTATGTCATCACAATGATGAAAGGTTCAATCTTGCCTTCGGCAATCAGGTTGTCCATAATCAGGTTGGCGTGTCCTTGATTGGACCAGGCTGTTTCGTCCTCTCCCCAACCATGTTGCAAATAGAGAACCGGATATTTCTTCTTGTCTTTGCCGTAAGTGGGCGGAGTGTAGACAAATGCACGACGGTGAGTGTTGGTGCTCTTTGAGTAGAAATAAACTTGCTGCACGTTGCCATGAGGCACTTCCTTCATTGCATAGAAATCGGCATCGTGTGCCGGAATCTCAATACCGCTTTCCCAACGGCAGGAACCATAGTAGTTCTTGGCTCCCGGATCATTGAACACGCCACCGTCGATAGTGAGGTGGTAGTAATGGAAACCTTCGTCCATGGGGCCGTCTGTCGTACCTACCCATACGCCTTCTTTATCCTTGCGGAGAACTGTACCTCCACGACCGCCCAGACCGAGACTGACGATGACCGATTTGGCATCAGGAGCAACCACGCGGAAACGGGCATAGCCTTGTGAGTTGACCATGGGATACTGCTGGCCGGGCTGATTGAGTACGGATGGGCGGAAGTCTTCTTTCACCACTGCATTGTCGGCTGCCGGATCAAAATCCTTGATGAGGCTGTAAACGCGTTTCGGCTTATAGTTTTCGTCGTAAGGCAACGGATAGTTGCGCACGCCTACCCATGAGTCCCGGTCGGAAAGATTCCAGAACGTGACATTGTCCACCACATCTTTATGTTTGCGGAGAATCTTGAAGAGACGTGTGTATTGGTCCTCCTGAAGCAGTTTTACTGTCTGACTGATGTCGCCGGCCTCGCGGCTGAAGTTGAGATGTCCTCCCATTTCCTCGTTGGCGCGAATGTCCAGCTCGGTGATATGGATGTGCTTCACTATTGTAGAGTATTTCGTCAGGGCGGCATCTACATCTTCCATACTTGGGCCGTAGATGTTGTAATGCCCCTGCATACCGATACCGTCGATGGGTACACCTTCTTCTTTCATGGACTCCACCATGTTGTAGATGCGGTCGCGCTTTTGGGGATCGGCGGCATTGTAATCATTATAGAAAAGGAGTACGTTGGGGTCGGCCTCGCGAGCGTAGATAAAGGCTTTCTTGATGAATTCATCGCCTGCTATCTGATAGAGGGGAGAGTTGCGGTAGGGGCTGGGCTTTTGTCCCATGACCGGCCGTCCGCCGTCGGAAATTGCTTCATTCACTACATCCCATGCGTATACCACGTCTTTGTAACGTTCCATAATAGCTGTGATGTGGTGTTTCATGTTTTGGAACAGTTTTTCTTTGGATACAAGATTTCCTTTTTCATCCTGATACATCCATTTTCCTATCTGTGCATGCCACATCAGGCAGTGCCCGCGAAGTTTGATTCCGTTGCTGCGGCAGAAGTTGGCGATTTTGTCGGCGTTTTCCCAGTTGAATTGTCCGTAGGCGGGTTCGGTGGGTTGCGGCTTCATGTCGTTCTCGGCCGTAATGCTGTTGAAGTCTTTTTTGATGATGGCAATCTGTTCGGGATTTGTGATGTTTTGCATGTTGACAGCCACACCGATAGAGAAGTAATCCTTGTAGGCATCCTTCAACCCTGTTGCACTGCTTTGGGCGAATCCTGTGTTTGCAGTCATGGCAAAGGCCAATGCACAAAGGGGTAATTTAAGTAAATGTTTCATGTGATAATAAATTAAAGGTTTGTGTTTGAAAACTATTACAAATTACAAAATAAGGCTTTCTTTTAGGAAAAAGCGTCATGTTTGTGTTACATGTTTTTTCTTTGGTGATACATCTTTTGGGTAAAATTCTGTATTTCCTGTGATTTGCTCGAATGAATAGCCGTTTTTTTCGGCTTTACGCGATTTTCCTGTATTTATCTTTTTTCGGCTTCGAGGAACTTCCTATCTTTGCACTCCTAAAAATAAGATAAAACTGAGAAAACTTTGGACTGGCTATATAGTTTGTTTGTCGAACACTCTGCCTTGCAGGCAGTGGTGGTGCTCTCGCTGATTTCCGCTATCGGATTGGGCTTGGGAAAGGTGCATGTTTGCGGCATTTCCCTTGGAGTGACGTTTGTGTTCTTTGCCGGTATCCTTGCCGGGCATTTCGGATTGTCCATTGATCCGCAGATGCTGAACTATGCGGAAAGTTTCGGATTGGTGATATTTGTATATGCGTTGGGACTGCAGGTGGGGCCCGGTTTCTTCAGCTCTTTCCGCAAGGGAGGCGTACAACTCAATATGCTGGCTCTGGGTGTGGTGCTGATTGGCACTTTGATGACTGTGCTGGGCAGTTACGGGCTGAATATCTCGCTGCCGGACATGGTGGGTATCCTTTGCGGCGCTACGACCAATACACCGGCGCTGGGTGCGGCACAGCAGACTCTGAAGCAAATGGGACTGGAGTCCAGTACTCCGGCTTTGGGCTGCGCGGTGGCATATCCGCTTGGTGTGGTGGGAGTGATTCTTGCTGTGCTGGCAATACGCAAGGCGCTGGTGCGCAAGGAAGATCTGGAGCTGAAAGAGAAGGACGATGCGAACAAAACTTACATTGCGGCGTTTCAAGTACACAA
>ENA-ORMC01000492-ORMC01000492.1-human-gut-metagenome-genome-assembly--contig:-NODE-492-length-12671-cov-4.5753_pt1 | contig 12671 bp, 8 predicted proteins | sample MGYA00243076_ERZ508842 | MGnify/ENA primary metagenome ERZ508842 (study PRJEB26277, sample SAMN04329816) | human gut metagenome | biome: human-associated habitat | host: Homo sapiens | place: USA... | reverse complement strand
GGGGATCGAGGGGAGAGGCGCATCCACAAGTACGAACTCAAGGGCGATTCGGTGGTGTACGATACGGATACCGACCAGGCTCATTTCTTCGAGCGAACCAACATCTGGAACGAAGGCGGCGATTACATTTATGCCGACCGGGGACGTTACGAAAAGCCGCGCGAGCTTTACGTGCTGACTCGCAACGGGTATGTGATGACCGAAAAGCAGGAGCTGTGGAGCGACAGCCTCGACTATTACCGGGAGTCCGGGCATGCTCTTTTGTTCCGGAATATCCAGATCGACGACGCCGAGCACAAAGTGCTCGCTTTCGGCGATTACGGCGAATATTGGAAGGAGCCGGGCAATGCTCTGCTCACGCAGCGACCTTCGGTGGTCAGCTACGATACGAGTCAGAGCGATTCGCTCTATATGTGTGCCGATTCGATGTTTCTTTATACGATCTCGAAGAGCGAGCAGGCACGTGCCGATTCGTTGGCGAAGGTGAAGGCAAAGGCGGCAGATTCTCTGGCCGGCTCTAAGGGGGGACCGTCTGTGGATTCACTGGCTGCGAAACCGAGTGCTGCGGGTCCAAAAGCCTCGCAGGATGGATCGCAGGCGGATGCCGCTGCTCCGCAGGCTGCGGCCGGAGCCGTCGAAACCTCGTCCGAAACTGCGGATGCCGGTTCTGGTTCCGTTGCAGAACCTATAGCGGCTGTTCCGGTTGAAAAAGGAGGAACGGGGGGCGATTCTCTGGATGCCGCCCCAGCAATAGATACGCTTCTTTCCGACAGCCTTGATCGGGTGGGGGGCGGAATGACCCCTGCCGATTCCGTGGCCGCCGTTTCTGCGGTGGATACGCTTTTTTCCGACAGCCTTGCGCAGGCCGGTCCAAAATCGCTTCCTGCGGATTCTTCCGTGCATATTCTTTCCAAGCGGGAGCGGAAAGCCCAGGCCGACAGCTTGAAAGCTCAATTGCGGGCACAGGCCGACAGCATAGCGTCCGTGAAAAAGGCGCAGGCGGCAGCGGCCCGCAAGGAGAAGCTGGCGCAGATCGCCAAAGCACGTCAGGCTCGGGCTACTGCCAAGCTCGACGCTGCGAAACAGAAGGAGGAGGCATTGCGCAGAAAGAACCTGGAGCGCCGTGCCGAACGTATGGAGAAAATCTGGGCCAAGCGGCGTGCCAAAACCGGGAAGGCGATCCTGAAAGGCACGCTTCCGGCGTCGGCTCTCGATTCGCTGGTCGCCGACTCCCTGCGGGAGGCTAGGGCTTTTGCCGCGTTGGATTCTTTGTTCCGGGACTCTCTTGCTGCGGATTCGCTGGGACGCGATTCCATGCAGCTCGATTCGCTCAAGGCCGGGGTTGCGGCAGCGGACTCTTTGCGGGGGGATTCGATCGCTGCACCTGCTGGAGATTCCCTCTACCGGTTGGTCAAGGGGTATCGCCGGGTAAAGATCTTCCGCAATGACTTCCAGGCGGTCTGCGATTCTCTGGTGGCCGTTTCCACGGACTCGATGATCCTGCTCTATATCGATCCTGTGCTCTGGAATCAGGATAACCAGATCACTTCGGACGTGATGAAGATCTATACCGAAAACTCCAAACTCCAGAAAGCGGAATTCGTCGGCCGTCCGGTCATGTCGAGCGAGATCGACACTATGACTTACAACCAGGTGACGGGCAAGCTGATTACTGCCTATTTCCGCGATAACAAGATCTATCGCAACGACGTGGACGGTAACGTGCAGACCATCTATTATATGCAGGAGGACGATTCGCCCGAACCGGTGGGGCTGGTTTCTATCCAAAGCGGTGCGGCTACCTACTATATCGACAACAATACGGTCGAAGGCATTACCTACCGTAATCAGCCGGTCTTTTCGATCTTCCCGATGGATAAGATTCCGGAGACGCAGGCTCTTTTTCTCGAAGATTTCAAGTGGGAGGGACACCGGCGCCCGGTGCTTCGGGAGGTTTTCGACCGGACGATTCGCCCTTCGGAGCGTGCGGAGAAGAGTGCGCTGCCGCGACCCGATTTTCCGATCACGCGCCGTATCGAGGAGTATAAAACGTTGCTCATCGAGTCCGGAACCTGGGTGGACCGCGATGACAAGCTGACGCCCGAAGCGCTCGAGTGGCTTCACTGGCTGGGGTATTGATCTCAGTCATACGGCTCTCTTTGGGCTTTCGGATAGGATATAATCGGCCCTCCCGGATTCATCCCGTCAGGGAGAATCCGGGAGGGCCGGTTTGTCGGGTCGGTGAGAAATTCTTTCGTTTTAGGCGGAAGAGGGGAAGATATGCGCTATTTTTGTTCTCCGAATCAAAAGACCGTGCTTCGGACGCGCCGTATTGTCGAGCTGCGGAGCGGTCCGAAGGATGCGAAAGTTGCGAAAAAGGTTCCGTACCTGGAGTGCGGAGCCGTCGGTAAAAAGAGTCGATTTATGAAAAAGAGTTTGATCGCCCTGGCTTTCGGCACGTTGGCTCTCGGCATGGCCGAGTTCGTCATGATGGGGATTCTGCCCGATGTGGCGAGGGATTTGGGCGTTTCCATCCCCCGGGCCGGGGATCTGATTTCGGCCTATGCCGTCGGGGTTTGCGTCGGGGCTCCCGCGACGGTGCTCATTGCACGTAAGCGGGCGTTGAAGGGGATTCTGCTCGCTCTTGCCGCTCTTATTGTCCTGGGTAACGTCGGCGCTGCGGGTCGGGTCGGGCCGGCCTCACGGGGCTTTCTTCGGCGTAGGTTCGATCGTTGCGGAGCGGGTGGCCGATCCGGGACACAAAACCCAGGCCGTGTCGATCATGATCCTCGGGATGACTGTCGCCAACCTGTTCTGTGTGTCGTTGGGTACCTATTTGGGCAGCTATCTTTCGTGGCGGCTGGCTTTCGGGATGGTCGGGCTGTGGGGAATTATGGCTCTGCTGCTGATCGCCCGCTGGGTGCCTGCCCTGCCGGCGCTGCCCGATACGGGATTGAAGGGGCAATTCCGGTTCCTCGGTTCGCGGGCTCCTTGGCTAATCCTGCTGGCTACGCTGCTGGCCAATGGAGGAGTTTTCTGCTGGTACAGCTACGTGACTCCGACCATGACGCGTGTGGCGGGCATCTCCGGGCAGGCGATGACAGCCGTGATGATGGTCGCGGGGCTGGGAATGCTGGTGGGTAATCTCGCGGGCGGGCATTTGTCGGACCGCTTCTCTCCCGAACGGGTCGCCCGCTTTATTCAGGGGATGATCTGTCTGTTGCTCGTAGGGATCTTCTTCGCGGCTCGGATCGACTGGCTCGTGATTCCGCTGATGTTCCTGACGACGGCTTCGCTCTTCGGGGTTTCATCGCCCCAGCAACTGCTTATTCTGGAGAATGCGCCGGGCGGGGAGATGCTCGGCGCCGCGTCGATCCAGATCGCGTTCAACCTCGGCAACGCTTTGGGCGCCTACTTCGGCGGTCTGCCGATCAGTTTCGGCCTGGGGCCTCAATATGCCGCCCTGCCCGGTGCGGCGATGGCCCTGCTGGGCTTCGTCATGTTCTCCGTCTATTGCAGTCTTTACGGTCGGAATAAAACTCATAGAATATTGTCGGAAGATGAAATGCGCGGATAATCGGGAAGAGCTGTTTCCGGTGGTCGATGCCGCCGGACGTGTCGTCGGCCGGGCCACGCGGGGGGAGTGGCACGGCGGGTCGATGCTGTTGCATCCGGTGGAGAACCTTCATCTGTTCAACTCCTGCGGGGAGCTTTACCTGCAAAAACGTCCGGCGTGGAAGGATATCCAGCCCGGACGGTGGGATACGGCCGTAGGCGGCCATGTGGATTGGGGGGAAGAGCCTCTCGCTGCTCTGCGGCGCGAGGTGCGCGAGGAGGTCGGCGTGACGGATTTCGAACCGCAGCACGTGCTGACCTACCTGTTCGAGTCGGAACGCGAACGGGAGTTGGTCTATGTCTATAAGACGGTGTACGATGGGCCTGTCGTACCGAGCGGCGAGTTGGACGGAGGTCGCTTCTGGACACTGCGCGAGATCGCCGAAGGAGTGGGCGGCGGGATCTTTACCCCCAATTTCGAAGGCGAGATCCGCCGCGTGGCGGAGTTGCCGGATGTCGGGCGTTGAGTCCCCGGTTCCGTTCGCTGCGCCTCTTCGGAACGCAGGGCGGTCTGCCGTCCGGCGACCGCTAAATAAAGCACATGATCAGAATCTGAATGATGATGACCCGCAGGAACATGCATACGGGATAGACCGTCGCGTACGCCACGGCCGGATGATCGCCGGGGATCGAGTCGTTGGCATAGTTCAGCGCCATCGGGTTGGCCATGCTGCCGCACATGATGCCGGCTACCTGTCCGAAATCGAGTTTGAAGAACCGCAGCGACAGGGCGGCTACGATAACGATGGGGACGAACGTGAGGAGGAATCCCAGTCCGATCCAGAGCATTCCTTCGGGGCGCATGATCGTTTCGACGAAATGGGCGCCCGCTTCGAGCCCCAGGCAGGCCAGATAGAGCGACAGTCCCAATGCCCGGAGCATCAGGTTGGCGCTCAACGTGGTGTAGGTGACGATGTGGATGCGGGGGCCGAAGGTCCCGATCAGGATGCCGAGGATGATCGGGCCGCCTGCGAGTCCCAGTTTGACGGGGAGGCTGATACCCGGTACCGCGAAAGGGATGCTTCCCAGCAGCAGGCCCAGGAGCAGACCGATGAAAACCGGAATCAGGTTGGGTTCGTCGAGCTGTTTGACGGCATTGCCGAGGATTTTTTCGACGCCTTCGATCGCCTGCGCTTCACCCACTACCGTCAGGCTGTCGCCCAGTTGCAGCGTGAGATCGGGCGTGGCGAGCAGTTGTACGCCCGAACGATGCACCCGGCTGATGTTGATGCCGTACAGGTTTCGCAGACGCAGCGAGCTGAGTTTGCGGCCGTTGATTTCGGGGCGGGTGACGATGATCGACCGGGAGATGAGCTGGCTGTCCAATGCGTTCCAGTCGATGTCATGCGTATTCCAGTCTTTCTGTACCCGCTCGCCGAAGAGGAGTTCCAGTGCCTGCACGTCGTCTGGCGAGGTGATTACCAGTACCAGATCGCCCGATTCGAGGGTCGAGTCCGAGGTCGGAATCGAAACCTGCCCGGCACGCCAAAGGCGGGAGATGACGAAATGGTGGTGGCTGTATGCCGCGACGTCGCGGATGCTTTTGCCGACGACGCCGGGGTTGGAAATCTTGAATTCGACGATGAAGATATTCTTTTTATGTTCGGCGTCCGGTTGCGGAATGTCCGAGGGCCGGGCGAAGAGTTTGCGTACGGCGATGATGCCCAGAATCACGCCTACGACACCCAGCGGGTAGGTCAGTGCACAGCCCAGCGTGGCGTTGTTGCAGTCCAACTGCATCTGCGAGAGCATCTGTTGTGCCGCACCGAGCGCCGGGGTGTTGGTCGTGGCGCCGCACAGGATGCCTGCCATGTCGCTCATGGGAACACGGGCCGCATAGCCGAGCCCTACGGCCAGTGCCGAACCTGTCAGGACGATGAGCGTGGCGAGTGAAACCAGCCGGATGCCGCCCGAACGGAGCGAACTGAAGAAACCGGGGCCGACCTGCAATCCCAATGCATAGACGAAGAGTACGAGCCCGAAACTTTCGGCGAAAGCCAGCATCGAAGGATCGACCGAGAGTCCGAAATGGCCCGCTGCGATGCCGATGAAGAAAACGAACGTCACGCCGAGCGAAATTCCGAAAAAACGCACTTTGCCCAGCATCATGCCGAACACCGAGATCAGCGAGAGCACGACGACGGCTTGAATGGCCGAATGTTGGGTAAAAAGATCCGTAAACCAGTCCATTTTGTTTCGTTCCGGGATTGTTCCGGCTGCAAAAATAGCTGTTTTTTCCGAATGGAGATGTGCGGATGCCTCTTTTTGCCGGATCGCAGGGATGGACGGGCCGAATATCCTTATTGCCAGGGACGGGCGTATCCGTCGGATCATTTCCGGGGAGAGGGCGTATGGCGCCTTGTCGGGAAGCGCTCTCTCCGCATTTTCGGAGCGGGCCGGCCGGCGAGTTCGCGGAGCGTGTCGCCGTTGGCGCGGAGGATGGTCAGGATGCGCTCCTCGGAGAGAAAGAACTCCTCTTCGGAGAGGATTTTCAGGGTGTCGTCGAAGCGCATACGCTGCGTTTCGGTCCAGTAGTGATAGCGGTGGCAGAGCATTTCGTCGCGTCGGGCGATCAGGGCTTTGTTGCGTCCTCGGGGCATGTCGTGTGTTTTTTTGTCGGATGAAACAGTGTCGTTGCCGTCCGGAAGAGTCCGGCGGCAGGCGGAAATCGAAAAAATAGAGAAAGGATGGGCGCCCGTTTCGGGAAACGGGAAGGGCGCGTCTGCAAATATACGCTGACGAAAAGGCGAAGTCAAGAGGTCGTCGTGTTTTTTTGAGTTTTCGAATTAAATATTATTCGTATATTTGCACCCGCAAAAGGTATCCGTATGTTTTTTCGAAGCGTGCGGAGTAATAGGGAATCCGGTGCGAATCCGGAACAGTGCTCGCTGCTGTAAGTCCTGTTTCCTTTCGGGGAATAGTTCGATCGCTCTCTTTTGCCACTGGCCATGAAGCCGGGAAGGCGCGACGGACGGGATGAGTCAGAAGACCTGCCTTTGCACGAAGATTTTACACCTGCGGGTCACGGGATGGAATCACGAATGTCGGTTGCTCTGTTTGCTCGATTTCCCCATTCAGTCGATTTTTCCGGACCCGGTGCTGCCATGAGTCCCCGAAGCGTATGCTTTGTGGCGATCTTTCGTACAGGAGGAAACATACAATTTATTAAATAATAAAAGATTATGAAAAAAAGAGTATTTTTGGCTTTGCTGGCTGCGGCTGCGGTAACTTTCGTCGGATGTTCGAAGGACGACGACGGGCCGGACGAAGGACCCCAGACCTATACGATCACTTTCGAGGGCGACGACTGGTCGCCGCTGGTGGTGGCGAACTATAACGGCGGTAAGGCGATGTCCGTAGTTTACGAAGATAAGGCGTACACCTGGACCGATCAGACCACGCAGCTGACTTCGCCCTGTCCCGAAGGTTGGGGATACCCGTTTATGGTATCGTCCTACAACTCCAAGGATATCGAGAAGTTCAACTCCTACGAGCTTGACCTTTACCTGTACAATGCCCGGAACGAGGATGCTACTACGGGCGGCGGCCACGACGGATCGGATAATTTCCTTATCGGTTACGGCAACTACGACGAGGCGCACCCCGACTATGGCGACAGCCGTCCTATTTTCGCTTTCGCCGACGGTGTGGCGCGTACGATCCAGAGCTGCTATATCAATTCGACCTGTTATTTCCTGAGTGTGGCAGCCAAGGGCAATGCCCTCGCACCTGCGCTTGAGGAGGGCCAGGATGTACTGATTCATGCTACGGGCTACGATGCCGCAGGTAAGGAGACCGGCACCGTGACGATGACTTTCGCATCGAAGGACAAGCTGATTAAGGAGTGGACCAAATGGGACCTCTCTTCGCTGGGCAAGGTGGCGAAGGTGCGTTTCAATATGACGGGCGGCCCCGATAACGGTTATGGCTTCTCGATGCCGGCCTATTATGCTCTGGATGACATTACGATCGAGCTGTAATGTTTTTCCGGAAAGTTTCCGGACCGATTTCGGCGATCGTTTCCGATCTGCGGAAAAGTCCGTGACGGACTGCACCGGGCGGAGGCGACGACTTTTGAAGATAAATCGTTTTTGTGTACGTCGGCAGGGCGGGTTTCCGCTCTGCCGCGTGCTGTAAACGCGAATATATGCAACGTGCTATGTGGATTTTTTCGAAAAGATATTTCCCGTTTTGGGCGGTGTTGGCGGCGCTGTTGACGACCGCCTGCAACAAGGACGAAGTGATTTTGGACGACCGGGATCATGCTCCCGTCATTACGCTCGACAGCGAGTCGGGGGTTTATACCGTCAAGATGGGCCGGGAACTGACCATCGCTCCGACGGTGGAGTATGCCGAGGGAGCTACCTACTCATGGATCGTCGATGGCAAGCTGGCAGGTTCCGAACCGACCTATACGGCCGTCTTTACCGAACTGGGGGAAGTGTATATCACTTTCCGTGTCGAAACGGCTGCCGGAAAAGCCGAAGCGGAGCTGCGGGTGGATGTGTTGGAGCTTACTCCGCCCGTCATTTCGCTCGCACTGCCTACCGAGGGGCTCAAGGTTCTGCCGGGTGTCGAATATACCTTCACTCCCGATATTCAGCATTCGGACCAGGAGGACTTCCGCTGCCGGTGGCTTTGTGCCGGCGAGGTCGTTTCTACGCAGATGAGCTATACCTTCCGGGAAGAGGCGGTGGGGAGCTACCCGATCCGTATCGAGGCATCGAACGACGACGGAACCTCCTTCAAGGAATTTGTCGTGGAGGTCGTGGAGAAGATGCCTTCGGAGGTCCGCTTCGAAAAGCTCTCTCATTACTGTAAGACGACCGATCGGAGTACGTTCGTCGGCCGTGCGGTCTATCTTGCGCCGTCGTTGGCTTATGTCGCCGATCCGCAGTTCGCCTGGTCGGTCGATGGGGAACCGGTCGCTGCCGAAACGGGTGCCGTGTTTAAGTTTACACCCGACGGGCCGGGCGACTATACCGTTCGGGTCGATGTGACCGAAGGCGGCGATGCTTCCGAGCGTCTTACGCGAAACATCGTCCGAGGGGTTGTCACGCTGTCTGCCGAGATCGTCGTCCACGCCTTTGCGGACGAGGAGCAGCGCCGACGCCCGGCGAGTGCGGCCAGCAGTCGTTTCCAGAATGCGGTTTACGAATTTCTGCCCGCTCCCGGGCAGTTGGTCGGCGAAAAGACCGAAGCCGGATATACGGGCAACGAGCGTACTCATGAAGATGCCGTAGCTTATGCAGCCGGGAGGCTGGAGGCGCGGAGTTATGTTTCGCTCGGGGGATTCGGCGGTTATCTGATCGTCGGGTTCGATCACAGTATCGCCCGAATGGAAAGCGGCTACGATTTTTCCATTCAGGGGAATGCGTTCGACACCAGCTCGGAGCCGGGTGTGGTGTGGGTCATGCAGGACGTGAACGGCAACGGCGAGCCCGATGACGAGTGGTATGAGTTGCGGGGCAGCGAAACGGGCAAGGAAGGGACTGTCTCCGGTTATGCCGTGACTTATTACCGACCTGCCGGAAAGGGGATGGACGTACAGTGGACCGATTCGGAAGGTCACAGCGGCACGATCGAGTATAAGGGAGAATTTCACGACCAGGATTTCTATTATCCGGCTTGGGCCGCCGATACTTATACGTTGCGCGGTACGCTGCTCGAATCCCGGAATATGGTCGATGACAGGGGATTTTGGATCAACCGCCCTTACGACTGGGGCTATGCCGACAATTACGGAAGCGACTGTCTTGCGGGCGGCGATGCGGTGGACGGAAAGGGACAGAGCAACGGATTCCGAATCGCCAATGCCATGCAGCCCGACGGAACGCCTGTCGAGCTGAAGTACATCGACTTCGTCAAAGTACAGGTGGGGGTCAATGCCAAGAGCGGTCCGTTGGGCGAGGTTTCGACCGAAGTTTTCTCGTTCGCCGACCTTTCGATCGCGGAGTAAGGCTGCGGGACGAATCCGCCGGATTACCTCTCTTTTCCGCCTGGAGGGGGACTTCCGGAAATATCGGCAGAGAGAGATTTTATATGAAAAGAGAAGCTGTGGTCGGAGTCTTCGGGTTCCGCTTGCCGCTTAAAGTGTCAGGGGGAAACCCGCGTAGAAATCGAGGATCTTGGTACGGAATATGAATTCGTATTTGGCCTGGATCTGGTCGGATTCGGCCTTCTGCATGCGGGTCCTGGCGTCGTTGTAGTCGAAGGTCGTCGAGCGGCCCGCAGCGTATTTCTCGGCTTCGTACCTGAAGGCGACCTGTGCGGAATTGAGCGCTTTTTCCGCCGAACGGTATTTCAACAGGGCGGCATCGGCCTGGTAGTAGGCCGTTTCGATCTCTTTTTGCAGGGTTTGCTCGGCTTCGGTCAGGGCGAGCTGCTGGCTCCGCACGCCCAGTTTGGCCGTTCGCACGCTGTTGCGGGTCGCCATGCGGTTGAAGATGGGGATGTTGATCGCCACCCCTACGTATTCGGTGCTGTTGTTGCGGAACTGGCGTCCGAAAGCGGGATTTACCGCACCCGTAGCGAACGAGTGATAGACGTTGGTGCCGTATCCTCCTGTCAGCGTGATCTGGGGGTAGTAAGCCGCACGGGACATCCGCACCGCCCGGAGAGCCTGCTCGAGGCGGAAGCGCTCGGCCTGTATGCGGGGACGGTTGTCCAGGGCGTAGGAGAGCACTTCGGCCGGGTTACGCAGGTGACGCATCGACTCCACGGTGAGGCTGTCGAAAGTCGGGGCGACTATGTCGAATCCTTCGGCACTCGTCCGGTTCAGGGCCTGGCTCAGGGCCAGCAGGGAGAGTGAGAGGTCGTTGCGGCTTTGGGTTAGTTTGTATTCGTCGGCCGCCAGCAGGGCTTCGTTTTCGTAAAGCACCGACTCGGCGACTTTGCCCGTTCGTACCTGCTCCCGGCTGCGTTCCACCTGTTGTGTGCTCAAGGCGAGCGCTTGCTCTGCAACATTAACCAACTCCTTTGCGACCAGCACGTCGAGGTAATACGACATAATATTGACCGATACGTCTTCACGGATCCGGTCCAGGTCCTGGACAGCGGCTTTCAGGCTCAGCTTGCCTGCTGCGATTTCGTGGTTGATGCGTCCGCCCATGAAGAGCGGCAGCGAGGCCGAAACGCCGAGCGAACCCGACACCTGGTTGTTGTCGGCGTAGGTGTTGTTGCTGATGAGGTTTCGTCCGAAGCTGAAGTTCGTACCGAGGTTGGCACCGAGGTCGGGCAGGCGGCTGTGGCGCGAGGTGTTGAGTTCGACGGAGCGCTGTTCGACTTGCAGCGCCTGTTGCTGGATCTGTATGTTATGTTCGTGGGCGTATCGGATGCAGTCGTCCAGGCTCCAAGGGCCTGCTTCGGGTGTCGGAGTCGGAATTTGGGCCTGCGCCGTGCTGCCCGCGAGCAGCAGTGCGATGAAAAGAGTTCCGAATTTCATGGTGGCAGGGATTTAGATGGACTGTTGTTGGAGGTTGCGGACTTTGTCCGTTTCGGTGACGCCGGATACGATTTCGATGTTCACGCCGTCCGACAGACCGAGCGTTACGTCCCGTTTCTCGAAGGTTTGTTCGGGGCTCTCCTCAGGACTGGTGAGGATATAGACGCAGGGCTTGCCCTCTTCGAACTGGATGGTGCTTTCGGGCAGTGTGAGAACACCTTCGCGGCTGTCGGTCACGATGCTGGCATTGGCGCTGTAACCTGCACGGACGAAGACCGATTCCGGGATCTTGGCGGCGGCCTTCACCTCGAACATGATGATTCCGTTCACATCGGCGGCTTTGGGCGAAATGTACTCCAGCGTGGCTTGGAGGACGGTACCCTGCATGGCACCGATGGTCAGCACGACGGGCATGCCGGCGTGCAGGCGGCCGATGTCGGTTTCATCGACATTGCCCCGGAAGAGCATGTCGCCCATGTCGGCGACCGTGGCGATCGTGGTGCCGTCGTTGAAGGTATTGGCCTGGATCACCGAGTTGCCGACCTTGATCGGTACGTCGAGGATCATACCCGTGATGGTGGAGCGTATCTGGGTGTTGCTTAAATCTTTGTATCGGTTGGTAATACCGGTTTTGACGATTTCCAGGTTGTCTTCGGCATTCTGGAACTCCTCTTCGGCCTGGCGCAGGGTGGTCTGCCCCTTCTCGAACTCCTCCTGCGATACCACGCCTTTGGCATAGAGGGCTTCGGTGCGTTCGAACTCCTTGCGGGTCTGGTCGAGCGAGAGCCGGGCCACCGTCACGCGGGATTCGGCGGCATTGAGGGTTCCCATTTCGGGAATGACCTTCACCGTAGCGATGACGTCGCCCTGTTTTACACGGTCGCCGGCCTTGCAGAGCACCTCGGAAATGATACCCGAGATCTGGGGCTTGATGAGCACCTCGTCGCGGGGTTCGACCTTGCCCGAGGCGATGACGTACTGACGGATCGTGTCATGCACGGGGGTTGCGAGGGTGTAAACCACCTTCACGGGGCGGGTTTTGTTCCAGAGGAAGACGAACGTGCCGACGAGCAGCGCGAGGAACAGGATGCCCAGGAAAATCTTCAGAAACTTTTTCATATTATGTCGGTTTTTTGCGTTTGTTGCGAGTTTCGGGGTTTATTCTTCGCGGATCGCGTCTACGGCTTTGATCCGCAGTGCCCGGGTCGCAGGGATGATGCCTGCCAGCAGGCTGCCCAGGACGAGGATCCCCAGCGCGAGCATTCCCATACCGAAGGAGATCTGCCATGAAATATCGGGCAGGTGTTGGTCCATCTGGGCGGCCCGCGCGTAGAAACTGTCGGCGATGGAGAGAACGCCTACGCCCGCACCGAAACCGAAGATGCCCGCGATAAAAGTGAGGATGAAGCTCTCGGAGAGGATTTGCGAAAGGATCGTCAGGGGCGAAGCGCCGATGGCGCGGCGGATGCCGATCTCCTGCGTGCGTTCGCGTACCAGTACCAGCATGATGTTGCTGATGCCCACGATGCCCGCGAGCAGCGTGCCCAGACCTACGATCCACGTAAGCAGGGAGATGCCTCGGAAGAGCCCCGTGATCTTTCCGAACATCTCG
>ENA-ORMC01000488-ORMC01000488.1-human-gut-metagenome-genome-assembly--contig:-NODE-488-length-12779-cov-8.10948_pt1 | contig 12779 bp, 10 predicted proteins | sample MGYA00243076_ERZ508842 | MGnify/ENA primary metagenome ERZ508842 (study PRJEB26277, sample SAMN04329816) | human gut metagenome | biome: human-associated habitat | host: Homo sapiens | place: USA... | reverse complement strand
GGATGCACAATACAATGTCAAAGAGCAGCAGCACATAGAAGCCCACGAAGTAGAGCATCGCCCCGTAGAAATGCACCGTCAGATAGCGTGTCAGCCACTTCGCCCAAGCACCTTCCCATTTCGGCAGGATGCTGAACGCCCACTGTATCGGTCCGAAAATCGTCAGCATTCCCAACAGGATTTGTTGGCAGTAAATCGTTGCCCACCAACCGATTCGGAACACCACGAGAGCAATCAACATGATGATTTTGTCTATCCCCACGATGACTCCTGCCGTCAAAGACGTGAACCACAACTTCGCCGCATCCTTTTCCATGCTCGTCACTTCGTCCACGCCGGTCTGCTCCATTGTCGCCTCTATCAGGTTGGGATCGGATGTGCCCGTGTGGGCGACATCCGCCTGCGCCTGCAGGTTCGTGTACATCGTGTCACGCACATGGATGAGCTGTTGAACTTCCTCGAACCTGTCCGATATCTGTGAAGCTTCAGCTTCGTACAGGTCATGGGTGTACGACCCGATGCAATTCGGGATGTAGGACAGAAAGTCCAGAAAACACCAGTTGTTCCGGCTCCCCGCCATACCCGTGTCCGCAGGCGGATACCACCAGCAGATGATAATCGACACGGCAAGCGGCCTAAACAGCTTCATAACGTCCAACGGCTCGTGCTTTACCATCATCTTGTAGGCGATACCTGCCGCCATGACGATGGAGAACAGTGCCGCGAGTGCCATGCACATCTGCAATATCCACCAATTATCCCAAGCGGGTCTAACCATCGGAAATGAAAGGATAGTAAGGTGATGTAATATCACTGATTTACAGTCTATTAGGAATGAAAGCCGATTTTGGATTGGTTCGTTATTCTTTCCTAAATTAGCGGATTGTTTACCCACTTTTGTCTCGTTTTTGTCCCTCGTTGTATTATCTTTGTATCGCAAGCTAAATGCTTGATAATCAATGATAAAAGAATATATTAACATCAGAAAAGAAAGAAAATAAAATGGGACGAAAGAAGAAAGAAATCCGTTTGAAGGAGCCTGTGCGCATCCGAGAAAAGAAGATAGCAGGTGGCAACATCAGCCTCTATCTTGACATTTACCAGAAGGGATTGAGAAAGAAAGAGACGCTGAAACTCTATCTTGTGCCAGAAATCAACGCTGCTACCAAGTTGCAAAACGCCAATACAAGAAAGTTGGCAGAGCAAATCAAGGCGCAGCGCATTCTTGACATCCAAAGAGAGGGTCTTGTGGATTGGGACAAGGTGAAGAAGTCACGCATGACACTTACCAAGTGGATGGATGACTTTGTGAAGTACAATGCCGAGTTGTCTGAGTCTTCCATGAAGACAAAGCGAAACACTCATGCTCGCATTGACCAATACCTATTACATATAGGCAAGCCGGAGTTTCTGTTGAAAGACGTGGACAAGGAGTTTTGCAAAGGCTTCATTACTTTTTTGAAGACTTGCACCTACAATGATGGAAAGAAACAACTCAGCACCACCACTTGCCGTATGTTCGTCAACTATTTCGGCTCGTCATTGGCAAAGGCAGTAAGGGACGGACTGATTGAGCAAAATCCATTCTTGCTGTTGGAGGCAAAGGAGAAGCCACAGAAGCGAGTGGCTGAGCGTGAGTTTCTGACGATAGAGGAAATAAAGAAGGTGATGAACACACCATGCCGTTATGAACTGGTGAAGAAAGCCTTTTTGTTCTCCTGTTTCACTGGTCTGCGATATAGCGACATGAAAGCCTTGAACTGGAGTGAAATCCACAAGGCTGCTGACGGCAAGACAGAATACATTGACCATATCCAAGTCAAGACCAAGGACAGAGTGACCATCCCCTTGTCGGAAGAAACAAAGAAGTGGATGCCTAAAAGAGAAGAAGGCATAGACAACATCTTCCACAATTTGACAATCACATCTACAACTGTAGAAGTGGTGCTGAAAGAATGGATGGAGGCAGCAGGAATAACCAAGCATATAACCTACCATTGCTCACGACATACAGCGGCTACGATGCTCCTGACCCTTGGTGCAAGTATCTATGTAGTAAGTAAGATACTCGGACACAAGAGCATCAAGATGACGGAGATTTACGCCAAGATTGTTGACAAGAAGAAGTTGGAAACCGTGAACCTCGTGAACGGAATGTTTGACCAAATACCAGTAATACAATGAAGATAGAAATCAAGGAACGTAAGCTGACGGAAGGCAAAAGAGCCTTATATCTGGAATACTACGAGACTGGCTTCCGCAAAAGAGAAAACTTGCATCTCTATCTCTTGCCCGATGATGCCGTTGGTGCTGCAAAGCACAATCGGCTTACATACAACAAGGCTATGGAGATACGAGCAGAGCGCATCCTCACCCCTCCTGTATTGGAGAAAGAGAATGCCAAAAGCGAAGAACAAGGCAACGGCTTGACTTGGCTGCAATGGTGCGATGACTATATCAAATGGTCTGTTGATTGTGGCAACTGCAAGAAGATGATAGGTCATAAGAATGTTGTCCGCAAGCGTATCGCCACTTATTTACGGAGAGTAGATAAGAAAGACATCCTGCTGAAAGATGTCAGTAAAGATGAAATTTGCGGTCTTTTTGACTATATGCGCAACAAGTATCGCAACAAACGCCAAATCAAGACCAACGGAGGACGGTTGGCTGATTACACATTACTATTGTTTGAGGAAACAGTCAAAGCGATATTTAACAAGGCTATGCGTGAAGGACTTGTAAAATTCAATCCTGTACACAGTCTAAACAAGTTGGAACGCTTCCATGCTCCTGACAAACACAGAGAGTATCTTACGCCCGAAGAACTCACACGTTTCCTGGCGGTGGAAGCTGAATGTGAGAATGAACGAACCGTACAACTGGCATTTGGCTTGTCATCCATGACTGCTCTTCGCCTTGGCGATATGCAGCATCTAAGGTGGTGTGATATTAAAATGATAGATGGCGTGCCGACAATCAGCATCATACAGCGAAAGACAAAGCGTCCTGCCATTATTCCGCTCAATGAAATGGCGCAATCGTTGTTGCCACCTCGGACGGATGACAATCCGGAAAGTCTTGTGTTTCACCTTGTCAAGAAGTCAGACAACGTATCGAAATACGTAAGAAGACTTAAAGAAAAGGCTGGCATAGAAAAGGATTTGACCTACCATTGCTCACGGCATACGACAGCATCGTTGGCTATCTCAGCAGGAGCAGACATATCAGCAGTGAAAGATGTTTTGGGACATGGAAGCATCACTTCAACCGAAGTTTATGCAAAAGTGGCTCTTGAAAAGAAGATAGAGGCGGTCAATCTGTTTAATGGCGTGTTTGATTGAGACATACAGCAGGGAGCGAACAATGGGGAAGTCTTACTTCTTCCCTTTTGTTGGGAAATTGCCGTCAGGCTGTATTCAAAAAACGCTTGTGTTCAAATAAATCTGCAAGACTTATCTGGACACAGGCTTTTTCATGTTCAATTTAATCTTTGATAAAGATGACAACAGGAGTAATATACGCTCGTGTCTCCAGTATTGGTGACAGACATAGCACAGAAAGACAGGTCAAGGACTTGTCGGAGTATGCAAAATATAAGGGTATCGAAGTCTTCAAGGTCTTTGAGGAACACATCTCTGGCGCAAAGAAGAATGATGAGCGTCCAGTGTTGTGTGAGGCAATGGAATACTGCAAGGCAAACCGCATTGGGATCCTACTTGTCAGTGAACTGTCAAGATTGGGGCGTAATGCGTTTGAGGTGCTTGCCTCTGTCAAGGAACTCATAGACTGTGGCATCAACCTCTATATACAAAAGGAACAGCTTACATTGTTGGATGATGAAGGACATCCGTCCCTCTTTGCTCCGATAATGATAGCCACACTTTCTACCTGTGCGCAGTTGGAACGTGATAATATCTCCTTCCGATTGCAATCTGGGCGTAAACGGTATATAGAGAAAGGAGGAAAACTCGGACGCAAGGTTGGCTCTGTAAAAACGACTGAACAGATGAAAGTCGAATATAGGGAAGTAATAAGTTTGCTCCGCAAAGGATATTCTATTCGGGATGTAGCGAAGTTAAGCGGAAAGGGCGTGAGTACAGTACAGCGAGTGAAGCGATTGGTGATGCTATAAAGCTTATTTCGAAGAAGAAATGGCTACAAATGGCACTTAAACCGCACAAATTCGCCTCATTTATGCAGAAAACAACCTCGTAGTTGTGTTTTCTCATTAAAATCAGTTATCTTTGTAGGCAAAATGGCAATAGCCAAAATTATAAATGGAACAAAGCGAAATACGTCTAAGATGATAAAGGAAACAATATCTCCTGTTCAAAATGCAGGAACACAAATGGGTCAAGAAGAAAAACCGTGGTTGAGCCATTCGCAAATGATAGCCAATGCCATGTCCGCAAGGATGAAAGAACTTGGAATGACTCAAAAGATGTTGGCAGAGAAAATGAGCTGTACACAACAATACATTTCCAAAATCTTAAAAGGACGAGAAAATCTTTCGCTTGAAGCCATAAGCAAAATAGAGAATGCCTTGAATATTCATTTCCTGCAAATGGATGAATAGTCATACTCTCCTAAGTGTAACGATAAAAAAGAAATAAGATATGCCAGTACAAAGTGAAGCCGCTCTCGAAAACGGACTTATAGACACTCTTCAAAAGATGAACTACGAGTATGTTCATATTGAGGAGGAGAAGAACCTGTCTGCCAATTTCAAGAAACAGTTGGAGAAACACAACAAGAAGAAATTGGAAGAACTCGGTCGCACCGAATTTACAGAGTCTGAGTTTGAAAAGATACTAATTTATCTTGAAGGTGGCACTCGCTTTGAGAAGGCAAAGAAACTTCGTGACCTCTTTCCGCTTGAACTTGAAAGTGGTGAACGCCTGTGGGTGGAGTTCTTGAACCGTACCCATTGGTGTCAAAACGAGTTTCAAGTTTCCAACCAAATTACAGTTGAAGGAAGGAAAAAGTGCCGTTATGATGTGACGATACTCATTAACGGTTTGCCTTTGGTTCAGATTGAACTGAAGCGCAGAGGTGTGGAGTTGAAACAGGCGTACAACCAGATACAACGCTACCACAAAACTTCCTTTCATGGATTGTTTGACTATATCCAGTTGTTTGTCATATCCAATGGTGTGAACACTCGCTATTTTGCCAACAACCCGAATAGTGGCTATAAGTTCACTTTCAACTGGACGGATGCAGCCAATGTGCCGTTCAACGACTTGGAGAAGTTTGCCACAGTGTTCTTCGACAAGTGTACGTTGGGCAAGATTATAGGCAAGTACATCGTTCTGCATGAGGGTGACAAGTGCCTGATGGTGCTTCGCCCTTATCAGTTCTATGCGGTGGAGAAAATTCTTGACCGTGTAGAAAACTCCAACGACAATGGCTATATTTGGCATACAACTGGTGCAGGCAAGACCTTGACCTCATTCAAGGCTGCACAACTCGTTTCTGAGTTGGACGATGTGGATAAGGTTATGTTTGTGGTTGACCGCCACGACCTTGACACTCAGACGCAAGCCGAATACGAGGCCTTTGAGCCTGGTGCCGTTGACAGTACCGACAACACGGATGAGTTGGTGAAGCGTCTGCACAGCAATTCAAAGATTATCATTACAACCATACAAAAGCTCAATGCCGCTGTTAGCAAACAGTGGTACAGCAGTCGTATTGAGGAGATACGCCATTCTCGCATAGTCATGATTTTCGATGAATGCCACAGAAGCCATTTCGGAGAATGCCACAAGAACATCGTGAAGTTCTTCGACAATACGCAGATATTCGGCTTTACTGGTACACCAATCTTTGTAGAGAACGCAGTGGACGGACATACCACAAAGGAAATCTTCGGCAACTGCCTTCACAAGTATCTCATAAAGGATGCCATTGCTGACGAAAACGTGCTTGGTTTCCTTGTAGAATATTACCACGGCAATGAAGATGTGGATAATGCCGACCAAGACCGCATGACGGAGATAGCCAAATTCATCCTTAATAATTTCAATAAGTCAACATTTGACGGTGAGTTTGACGCACTGTTTGCCGTGCAGTCTGTGCCAATGCTTATCCGCTACTACAAGATATTCAAGAGTCTCAATCCGAAGATTAGAATTGGTGCGGTATTCACATACGCTGCCAACAGCAGCCAAGATGACGAGCAGACAGGCATGAACACAGGTGGCTATGTAAGCGACAGCACAGGTGAGGCTGACGAGTTACAAGCCATCATGGATGACTATAATAATATGTATGGAACGAGTTTCACCACCGAAAACTTCCGCGCGTATTACGATGACATCAACCTCCGCATGAAGAAAAAGAAGGCCGACATGAAGCCTCTCGACCTTTGCCTTGTGGTGGGAATGTTCCTTACTGGCTTCGACAGCAAGAAACTCAACACGCTCTATGTTGATAAGAACATGGAGTATCATGGCTTACTGCAAGCGTTCAGCCGTACCAACCGTGTGCTGAACGAGAAGAAACGTTTCGGAAAAGTGGTGTGCTTCCGTGACTTGAAAAGCAAGGTGGACGAGTCTATCAAACTTTTCAGCAACAGCAACAATCTTGAAGATATAGTGCGTCCGCCGTTTGATGATGTGAAGAAGAACTATCAAGAACTGACCAAGGATTTCTTGACACATTATCCCGAACCACATTACGTGGACTATCTCCAAAGCGAGAACGACAAGAAGCAGTTTATCCTTGCTTTCCGTGACATCATCAAGAAACACGCAGAGATACAGGTGTATGACGAGTTTGATGTAGATGCTCCCGACCTTGGCATGACCGAACAGCAGTTTATGGACTTCCGCAGCAAGTATCTTGACATTCATGACAGCATTATTTTGGTTGACCCACCTGCACCAAAGCCAACTCCCAACCCTAATGAAGACGAACCAACTCCAGAAGATCATAAACTTACGGATATTGACTTCTGCTTGGAATTGTTGCATAGTGACATTATCAATGTTGCCTACATTTTGGAGTTGATTGCAGACCTCAATCCATACAGCGAGGATTATTCAGAAAAGCGCAAGCACATCATCGACACAATGATAAAGGATGCCGAACTTCGCAGTAAGGCAAAGCTCATTGACGGATTTATCCAGAAGAATGTAGATGATGACCGTGACAACTTCATGGCTCGCAAACAAAAGGCTGACGGTACGAGCGACCTTGAAGAGCGATTGAACAACTATATCGTCACAGAGCGTAACAATGCTATCAATACGCTTGCCAAGGACGAAGATTTGGACGCTTCCGTGCTCAATCATTACCTTTCTGAATATGACTATCTACAAAAGGAGCAGCCAGAAATCATACAAGAGGCATTGAAAGAGAAGCACTTGGGATTGATAAAAAAGCGCAAGGCATTAACAAGAATACTCGACAAACTGCGTTCTATAATAAGAACATTCAGTTGGGAATAAGAAAATAACGATGATAAAGATAGTAAGAGATATAGACATAACGGCATTAGGGGTTAGCGTGTATAACCGCAAATGGCAACCCATCCATTTACAGCAAGGTGAAATGGATGGTGCTTGTGCTGTGTATTCCATGATGATGAACCTACTTGTCTTAAAGGTTCTCACTCGTAGCCAAGTTGTAAACTTGAACACTACATTCAAAGGAAATACCGCCAAAGGAAGGCTTTTCAAAGAGTTCTTTGTAACAGAAGGACTTTGCCGTGATGGTTTCTATTTCTCAGAAATCAAAGAAAAACTTTCTCACTCTTTTGCTAAAGAAGTAACATCATCTGCATTACAATATACGGCTTCTCTATCAGACCAAACCATATTTGTAGAAGAACTTAAAACTGCAATAAATGACAACTTGCCTTTGGTTACTGCCATATCATTTAGAGGTGGTGCTCATGCAATACTTGCTATTGGCTATGAAGAGCAAGAAGGGGTTGTTGAAAAAATATTTTGTTTAGACCCAGGCTATACCATCAATCATACCTCTTTTTGGAATAGCGTTATAATACTAAATAAGGGGAAAGGGAAGTATTGCCATCAGTATATAACAGACAAAGACGATGACAATGTCTTTATTAGTGAAACATTGAAAATAAAAAAGAAATAACGATATGAGCGAAGAATTACAACAGAAACTCCGTGACCAGCTTTGGGAAGTCGCAAACAAACTGCGTGGCAATATGTCAGCCAGTGACTTCATGTATTTTACCCTTGGCTTTATCTTTTACAAGTATTTGTCGGAGAAGATAGAGAAACATGCAAACTCCGCCTTGGTGGATGATGAAGTCACGTTCAAGGATTTGTGGGCAATGGAGAAAGACGAGGATATTGAAGCATTGCAACAAGAAGTAAAGACTGACTGTTTGGAAAACATCGGCTACTTCATAGAGCCAAACTTCCTGTTCTCGTCAGTCATTGAAAGCATTAAGAAGAAAGAGAACATCCTACCTATGCTCGAACGCTCATTGAAGCGCATTGAGGACAGCACTCTCGGACAGGACAGCGAAGAGGACTTTGGCGGTCTGTTCTCTGACATTGACCTTGCTTCGCCTAAGTTGGGAAAGACTGCTGATGATAAGAACACATTGGTGAGCAATGTTCTTCTTGCCCTTGATGACATAGATTTCGGTGTAGAAGCATCGCAAGAGATTGACATTCTCGGTGATGCCTACGAGTATATGATTAGCCAGTTTGCAGCAGGTGCCGGCAAGAAGGCTGGCGAGTTCTATACACCTCAGGAAGTGAGCCGTATCTTGGCAGAAATTGTTACCATCGGTCACGCTCGTCTGCGCAATGTCTATGACCCAACTTGCGGTAGTGGTTCGTTGCTGCTCCGTGCTGCAAGCATCGGTCATGCCAACGAGATTTTCGGACAAGAGAAGAACCCTACGACCTACAACTTGGCTCGTATGAATATGCTTCTGCATGGTATCAAGTTCAGCAATTTCCGCATTGAGAATGGCGATACTTTAGAGGCTGATGCTTTTGGCGACACTCAGTTTGACGCTGTCGTCGCAAATCCACCTTTCTCTGCCGAATGGAGTGCAGCCGACAAGTTCAACAACGACGACCGTTTCAGCAAGGCAGGACGCTTGGCACCACGCAAGACAGCCGACTACGCCTTTATTCTCCACATGATTTACCACCTTAATGAGGGTGGCACAATGGCTTGTGTTGCTCCTCATGGTGTGCTTTTCCGTGGCAATGCCGAGGGCGTTATCCGCCGTTTCCTTATAGAGAAGAAGAACTATGTGGATGCCATCATCGGACTTCCTGCCAACATCTTCTACGGCACAAGCATCCCGACCTGTATATTGGTATTCAAAAAATGCCGCAAAGAGGATGACAACATTCTTTTCATTGACGCAAGCAAGGAGTTTGAAAAGGTGAAGACACAAAACAAACTCCGTCCACAGCATATCAAGAAGATTGTTGATACTTATCGTGAGCGCAAGGAGATAGAAAAGTACAGCCATCTTGCCACACTGCAAGAGGTGGCAGAAAACGACTACAATCTCAATATTCCTCGCTACGTTGATACTTTCGAGGAAGAAGAACCTATCGATATTCATGCTGTCATGAAGGAAATCAAGGAGTTGGAAGCCAAACGTGCTGACCTTGACAAAGAGATTGAAGGCTATTTGAAAGAATTGGGATTGGTTGAATAGGCTTATCCAACAAATTGAAATTGTCCACCAGACTGGTGGATTATTGAAAAAGCATAAAATATGGCAGGAAATATGACATTGGCAGGAAACAGCGAGTTCAAAAGTTGGGTTTCGCAGTTGAAGAAAGATATACGCAGCGCACAAGTTAAGGCGGCAATCAAGGTTAACACAGAATTGCTCCGCCTTTATTGGCGTATGGGGGCGGATATTTGTGAGAAGCAGAAGTCCGCCACTTGGGGCGATGGCTGGCTTAAGGAGTTGAGTCGTGAACTAATGGCTGAGTTTCCTGATATGAAAGGCTTTTCGTATCGCAATCTAAGGTATATTCGCCAATGGTATGAGTTTTATAATCGTCAACTTATAATTTGGCAACAACCTGTTGCCAAATTAGAGGGCGATGAAGAACAACAACCTGTTGTCCAAATAAGCGAGGACGTTTTCTTCTCTGTTCCTTGGGGGCATCACTTGTACATCATATCGCAATGTAAGGATGTAGAGCGTGCTGTATTCTATCTGAACAAGACCGTAGAAAATGGCTGGAGCCGTGCTGTCTTGCTCAATTTCCTTGACACAAATCTATATGAGCGACAAGGAAAGGCTGTGAATAACTTTAACAAGTTGTTGGCGGATCCTCAAAGCGAATTAGCAGTCCAAACGCTGAAAGACCCATACAATTTCGATTTTCTCACCCTTGATGGAGAATATCGAGAGCGAGAGTTGGAGCAAGGACTTACTCAAAATGTTACACGCTTTTTGCTTGAATTGGGTACTGGCTTTGCTTTTGTCGGGAGTCAAATTCCACTACAAGTAGGGGAAGATACAGTATATCCCGACTTGCTATTCTACCACTTAGAGTTACGTTGTTATGTGGTCGTGGAGTTGAAAGTGACAAAATTCAAAGCTGAACATTTGGGACAGTTGGGGATGTATGTAAGTGCCGTCAATCATATCAAGAAGAAACCAACTGACAACCCTACAATTGGATTGCTTATCTGTAAAACCAAGAATAACGTGATGGCTCAATACGCTCTGGAAGCAACAAATCAGCCAATCGGAATCTCTGAATATCAACTGTCAAAGCTCATGTCTGAAGACATACAAAGCCAGTTGCCTACAATCGAAGACATTGAAGCAATGCTTTCTGACATAAAGGAGACAACAGATTGATACGTAAGACATCAACGTGATGGTCAAACTAAAATTAAGGATTAAAAATGACAACGACAATAAATAACGAACATAAGAAACTCAATGTCCCAAATCTCAGATTCCCGGAGTTTGAAGGGGAATGGGAGAAGTGCAAGTTGGGGGATAAATGTGACTTGCTGTGTGGGTATGCTTTCGATGGAAAAGATATTGTAGAACAAGGCACGTATCTTCTTATGCGTGGTATAAATATCACAGAGGGCATAATTCGACATTCAGCAGAATTGGATCGATATTATACTGGTTCTGTTAACGACCTGACCAAATATAAATTAACTACTGGTGACTTGGTAATCGGCATGGATGGTTCTAAAGTTGGTAGAAACTCAGCCATTGTGTCTCCTAAAGAAAACGGAAGTTATTTGGTTCAACGTGTTTGTAGAATAAAGTCTTGCATTGGCAATGATTTAATTCTTCAACTCGTGAATAATCATAAATTTCACAAATATGTTGATATGGTAAAGACTTCTTCCGCTATACCTCATATTAGCTTGAAAGACATACAAAATTTTCCTATAGCCGTACCATTAATACAAAAAGAAGCTGATAAAATTTCAAGGTTGTTTCATCTTCTTGACGAACGCATCGCCACCCAAAGCAAAATCATTGACAAGTTGCAGTCCCTAATCAAGGGACTAAATGACACATTATATGCTCAACATGGTGACGAAGTAATGACTTCTTTTGCAGAACTTGGCACTTCATATTCTGGACTGTCAGGGAAGTCTGCACAAGATTTTGGTTCAGGTAAACCTTTCATAACTTATCTGAATGTGTATTCAAACAATGTCATCAATGAAAATGATTTCCAATATGTGGCAATCAAAGATGGTGAGAAACAGAATATTGTTGAATATGGTGATGTTTTATTCACCTTGTCATCAGAAACACCAAATGAAGTTGGTATAGGTTCAGTGTATCTTGGCAAAGAAAAAGTATATTTGAATAGTTTTTGCTTTGGCATTCATATCACAAATACGAAAGTGGCTTTTTCTCCGTATTTGTCTTACTACGTTTCTTCAACAGCATTTCGCAAGTTCGTCTATCCCTACGCACAAGGGAGTACGAGGTTCAACCTTTGTAAAGTAGATTTTGAGAAAGCGAGTATTAAACTACCAACCTTAGGACATCAAAAGCGAATATACTCTATATTGAGTCATTTAGATTGTAAAATGGAAACAGAAATACAAATGCTTAACCTCTATAATTCTCAAAAGCAGTATCTGCTTCGCCAGATGTTCATATAAACATCTGACGGAGCAAGTATTGCTTCTGTTTGTGATATTCTTCTAATGTGTTTTGCACATGTTTTATCTTGTCATTCAATGAATATAGCAATTTTGAAATCAGCAATAATTCATTAGAGTTTACAGGCATAGTAACTCTATTCTCTAGGAAGCGTTGATTTGTAATATTGATGGTATTCTTTGCCCCTTTTTGGATTAAAGGATGCAAGTAGTTATGTGTATTTATTTCACTCATAAAATATTCATGAAGATATGCTCCAATAGCAAAACTTCTGGGTTCATAAACACCATACAATGGTGAAACAGCAACATTATCAATGTTAAGACTTTGTTTTACTATGCCATAAGGAAATGAACCTGTGGGACTTTTGGTATAAACTAAGTCACCAAAGTGCACCACATTATATTTTGATGTGTCTTTAGCAGCAAATGAACGCCCAAGGTAATCAACTTGATTGACAATGCCTTGACTAACAGAAACAGAAAAAACTTGATATAAGTTAGTGTTACGCTCATTCCTTTCAGAAAGAACATCACCAAGAGATAATTTTTTCCAAGTACCTCTATCTACTCCTTGTTTTTGCAGTTCAACCATAATTCCCTTGATTAAGGATTGTTTGTTTTGTAGGTCTGCGATTATTGAAAAACATTAT
>ENA-ORMC01000481-ORMC01000481.1-human-gut-metagenome-genome-assembly--contig:-NODE-481-length-12903-cov-4.8497_pt1 | contig 12903 bp, 16 predicted proteins | sample MGYA00243076_ERZ508842 | MGnify/ENA primary metagenome ERZ508842 (study PRJEB26277, sample SAMN04329816) | human gut metagenome | biome: human-associated habitat | host: Homo sapiens | place: USA... | reverse complement strand
GAACTTGATTGATACCTCACGACCGCCTTTCAGTCCGAAAGAGATAACGCCGCACGAACCGTTGGGCATATATTTCTGTGCCAGTTCGTAATACTTATTGTCGGGCAGCCCGCAATAGTTCACCCATGCCACTTTTTCGTTCCGGGAAAGGTACTCGGCAACTTTCTGGGCATTGCCACAGTGTTGCGGCATACGCAAGTGCAGTGTTTCCAGGCCGAGGTTCAGCAAGAATGCATTCTGCGGGGACTGGATACTGCCGAGGTCACGCATCAACTGTGCCGTAGCTTTCGTGATATAGGCCAGTTTGCCGAAGGCTTTTGTATAGGTCAGCCCATGATATGATTCATCCGGGGTGCAGAGACCGGGGAACTTGTCGGCGTGTGCATCCCAATCGAAATTGCCGCTGTCCACAATTGCGCCGCCTACGCTGGTGGCATGTCCGTCCATGTATTTGGTGGTGGAATGCACCACGATGTCGGCTCCCCATTCAAACGGGCGGCAGTTGATAGGAGTGGGGAAAGTGTTGTCCACAATCAGGGGCACGCCATGCTTGTGGGCGATGCGGGCAAACTTTTCAATGTCGAGAACCTCCAGTGTGGGGTTGGAGATTGTTTCGCCGAACAGTGCCTTGGTGTTCGGACGGAAAGCGGCGGAGATTTCTTCTTCGGGTGCATCCGGATTGACAAAAGTCACGTCGACACCCAGCTTCTTCATGGTTACGCCAAACAGGTTGAACGTTCCGCCGTAAATGGTGGACGAACATACAAAGTGGTCGCCTGCCTGGCAGATGTTGAAGATGGCATAGAAATTCGCTGCCTGTCCGCTGGATGTCAGCATGGCGGCTACGCCTCCTTCAAGGGCGGCTATCTTGGCGGCAACGGCATCGTTCGTGGGGTTTTGCAGGCGGGTGTAGAAATAACCGCTGTCCTCAAGGTCGAACAGGCGTGCCATTTGTTCGCTGGTGTCGTATTTGAAAGTCGTACTTTGATAAATGGGGAGTACACGAGGTTCGCCCTTTTTAGGAGTCCACCCTGCCTGTACGCACAGTGTCTCCGGCTTGAATTGCTTTGCCATAATGCTATCTGTTTTTAGAGTTTCTTTTCTTTAAAACGCGTAAGTTGTCGCAAAAGTAGGGAAAAAAATATAAATTTGTACGCGTGAACGGTAAAATGCTATAATTTAGCGGCCGAAAATCTGCTACCGACTACGAATAAATGACGAATAACGGGAATATGAAACGTATATTTTGTTTGCTGGCTTTCTTCTTTTGCGCTTTTCTTGTTTTTGATGTCTCTGCCCAGGGAGAATATGCCGCACCCAAATCGGGTGAGGGCATCTCTGCTTTTCTGGAGCGGAACAAGCGTCCGGGAAAAGCCTATTATAATGAGTTTATAAGGCTGAACGAGAAGCGTCTGCGCGGAAAAGAGGAGTTGCGGCTGGGAGTGAAATATGTGCTTCCCCCGTTGAGGAAAGGGGCTTCTGCCACTGCTTCGTCCAAGCCTGCCGCCAATAAAAAAGGAACTGTTCGTGAACGCCTCTTCGGGAGGAAACTTGCCGATGTGGAGGTGACCTCTAACCGCTTGCAGGGTGCTTGCTTCTATGTGGTCAGCGGACATGGAGGACCCGATCCGGGAGCTATCGGCAAAATAGGAAAGGTGGAATTGCATGAGGATGAGTATGCCTATGACGTTGCCTTGCGCCTTGCCCGTAACCTGATGCAGGAAGGGGCCGAAGTACGTATCATCATTCAAGATGCCAAAGACGGGATTCGTGATGACCGCTACCTCTCCAACAGCAAGCGGGAAACTTGTATGGGGGATGCCATTCCGTTGAATCAGGTGGCTCGTCTGCAACAGCGTTGCACCAAAATCAATGAGCTTTACCGGAAGGACCGTAAGATTTATAAGTATTGCCGGGCCATATTTCTGCACGTAGACAGCCGCAGCAAGGGTGCACAGACGGATGTTTTCTTTTACCATGCTCCGAAAAGTGTGTTGGGAAAGAGGCTGGCTGTTGCCATGAAAGGAACTTTCGAGTCGAAATACGACAAGCATCAGCCCAACCGCGGATTTGAAGGGACGGTCAGCTCACGCAACCTCTACGTATTGCTGAAGGCCGCACCGGCTTCCGTTTTTGTGGAGTTGGGCAATATACAGAATGCTTTCGACCAACGCCGTTTTGTGATCAGCTCCAATCGTCAGGCATTGGCCAAGTGGATGATGGAGGGGTTCATTGCGGATTATAAGCGGACGAAGTAGGATTACTTGCATACTTTGCCCATGCTGCTTTCGCGCGTGATAACGATTATTACTGCTGTCACAATCAAGGCGATTCCGATAGTGCTGCTCCATGTGAAGCTTTCTTTGAACACGCAACATCCGATGACTATGGCAGTCAGAGGTTCCAGTGCTCCGAAGATTGATGTAAGCGTGGGGCCTACATGTTTGATAGCCTTTACCAGACTGATATTGGAGACTGCTGTTGCCGGTATTGCCAGTCCGAGGATGTTCAGCCATGTGTGACTGTCTGTGGCCAGCCGGATCCCATCTGTCAGGCATCCGCCTATAATATAGAACAGGGTTCCGAATCCCATAACATAACAAGTCAGTGCCGTAGACGGGATGTTGACAGCGCGACTTTTTCGTACGCCTATAATATATCCGCCGTAAGAGAATATGGAAATGGCGGCAGCGACCAGCCCTGTTGTAGTATCTCCGCCTTCGAAATCTATCTCGCCTGTTGATAGCAGTGTTGCACCTATCAATGAAATGAACACTGCAAACAGGATAGAGAAAGACTTTTTTTCCTTGAAAAAATGCAGATTTGGGATAAGTTATTGAAGATAAGCCATAGATTCAGGCTTCAAAATACGATAGGTAATGATTAGGCAAAATAGCAACTGCTTCGGATTGCCGCGTTTTGCACTACTTCAAACAACTCTATGCAAATATAGCTCAAAAACCGGAGATAGCAAAATATCGGGTATAAAAATTTCCATAAAATAATAGCAGGTTCAACTCCTGCTATTTTATTTTCTATTGTCCGCACCCACGCTTTATTAAACGTCATCGCCACAATATAACTTCCCGTTTTGTCAGATACGGGGAGTATATCATTATCCCACCCTCCACCCTATATATTCTCGGAATAGTGCAGGCACTATTATTTTCTATTTTCTCGAATCTGCCTAATAATTCGTTTACCTCCATTTCGCTGTCTTTCCATCGTATCGTGGCGTCGTTACGTTGCAGGTGCAAAGGTGTTTACGAGGTCTTCACGGACGAACAAGGTCGAGCCTTGCGGTTTTGCGAAAAATCTTCCCTGCGCCCGGCGGTCACGAGGTATTTGTTCTCAAAAACATTGTACGTCCTAACCTCTACACCGAAAAGCCCCTGAAACGAAACGACCGATACGACCGAAAGACGCATCAAAAAAAATGTCGGATAAACGAGCGGCAGATTAGGATAAGAAACTCACTCCCTCCTCTCTCGAATCCGCATCAAAATCAAAAAAACAGCAGCCATGAAGCCGATAAAGATTATCAAAACAGCCTTACGCACCCTTGCAGCCGTCCCTTGTGCTCTCTTTCTGTGGGTAGTGTATTTCATCGTCGGAGTAGCCGAAGCCCTCGTATGCGGAGTATTGCAGGTGATATGGAGTATCATCCTCACCGGATTTTCCCTCGCATGTATCATCGGAGTTTTTGTTTGGTTATTAACACTTTAATTACATAGGATTATGAACGTAACGATTGAAACATTCTTTTGTCCTTATTGCGACGAAGCAACAGAGATTTATTTACGTCTGGTGAACACGATTCTTTTTGCCGACGAAGAAAACAGCCTGCGAAAAGGTATCGAGAACCTGAAAACCCAAGTGCCGCTCGACGACTATTTCGTGTACGGTTTCGGTGCACATCATCTGTGGGTACACCAACGCAAGATAAGCGACCGAACAAAATATTTCGAGTGCCGACTGATGAAAGCAGAATTTTAACTTCTAAAAGATACGAACAATGAAAACAGAAATGACAGTAAACGGTGTGTCGGTCTGCCCGACAGGAGAAGAACGTCACGAGTATTTTACCCTCTCCCTTTCCCCTCGCAGAAAGAAACGGCTTTGTCAATACGACTACCGCGATGCGGACGGAGAACTATTCTCCTGCGTCGCCCCGACATTGGAGGAGTGCCGGACAAAACGGGATACGTGGTTAGATAAGAAAAACAATAAACAGATTGAACGATGAAGACGAACACAGTAAATTACGAAACATTGATAGTAACTTTCGCGGAGCCGATCCGCATACTGGACAACTACTTCGACGACGCGGAAGCATGGGGTGTAGCCTCACTCAAAGAGTGGATAGACAGCTACGAAAGCACACGCTTCACGCAAATCGGCGACCACACGGCGGTCATTACCTCGGAATACAATATGACCCATGTAAAGGAGTGGCTGGAATGGAATACGCCAATAGTAAACTGTATGCAGACTTGAAACGACGGCGGAAATTTCCGCCGTCGTTTTTTTAGTGTATTTTTTCAGATTGGTTATTGCGCAACTTGTTCCGGTGTAGGAACAAGAGGTAGACAAAACTCTTTATTGACGACCTTGTCTCGCATGGCGGCTTTGTCATTAAAATTGCGCGAAAGATTCCGAATCAATTGACTGTAATCATCAGTACCATCCTCTCGTTGATGGTAGTAGACTTTTACGGAGATGCAGTTGCGGTGCTCAAATAAGGTGTTGAGCAGTGTGCGATCGGAGTTTCCGCACGAATGCCCCATAGCAATTACTTGATACGGTTCGGATTCAATAAAACCTAACAACTGCCGATAACAGCCTGTTTCATGGTAACGAACAGATTTGATATTTTCGAGAAAGTCATTGTCTTGCAATTTTTCAATCCGTTTGTAATCATCGTCCAACTCATCGCCATAGCCGAAAATAATCGGATTGCGTTCATTATTGAGTTGTCCATGAATATTGATGATTTCATATCCCTCACCTGCATAAAAATGTTCTGCGGTAGAAGTGTAGTTGAAATTCAATATCAACGTTTGTGCTGGCGTATAGTACTTCTTTTTGAATACATCGTATTTCAATTGGTTTTGGACATAATGCTGACGAGGTTTTCCTTTAAAACGGCATAGCAAATTATCCATATAAACTCGCATTCGGAACCATCTACCTTCCGTAAAGTCAGATTGTCTTAATTGATCTGTAATAGAGTGAAAAACATCCGTTTGCTTACCATAAGCTACTTCATTGGGATCAATTATGCTGTCGAATGCTTCTTGAATAGATGGGAATGATGTCGTTTGCGTTTTTTGGGATACCTCTGTTAAATAGATTTCAAGTCGCTTTTTTACTATATCAAACTCTTGGTTCAGCATCCGCACCTTTTCATTCCGAATAAATGCGTCGTTTTCCGCAAGCAATTCTTTCAATTTCCCATAATATTCGTTCTCGACGTCCACCCAGTTATAGAGAGAACAGCGATCGGAAATATGCTCGAAGAATTTATTTTTAAAAGTGAGGCGAACTGAACCTTCATATCTTATATTAGTGCCGTCATTGAACATTGCAGTCAGCCATCGAACCTCATCGTATGGAGTTGAATCCGATTGAGGGTATGATGGCTCCGGTGTTTTATATTGCTTGTCTCGAAATACCTCAAATAGGACAAATTCATCTTCATACGGTGTCGGATCAATGATAGAACCCCAATGTTCCGCAAGCCAACGTTTATAACCGTTGAATATATGACCGGAAACATTGATCCAATAGCTGTCTATAAAATCTCTGTATCCGGTTGCAAGCCCATGTGCTTTGTCGAAACCGTTGCCTATGATAATAATTCTGTTCATGTAACTGTTTACGAAATATATGATTTCGATTTTTGTTCTATTTGATAAAGAGCCGCTTTCAGCACTTGAAAACAAATCCTTGCAGTATGTTCATCTGGTTGAAACCCAATTGACATTTGCTGATAAGGATGTATGTAATTCCTAAAATCTCGTAGAGCATGACTGAATTTCTTTACATCTTCTTTCAGAAAACCTATTTCATAAGAGACGTCTATAAAATTGTTTAACGTCCACTCGTTGAAATTCCGGGGTTTTCCTGTTTTAGTATCTTTGGGTACAGAATTCGCCTTATTATATATCGCTGGATGTTTGCTGGCTACACCCAACAATATACCTTCTAATGTACTACCTATAAGAAATATAGCAGAGAGAGGAGCTTTAACAGATAAACATTGCCGAATTTCTTCTATACGTGTTTCCAAATACGGTATTAAACAGGTATCAACAGGCAAAGAAGATAATGATATACCATTAAATTCCGCTTTTAAGAACTCTGCTTCATCAGTTTGAACCTCTTTGCTTTTTTCGTTGTCTATATCTACACCTTTTGCTTTCTGAAAAGTAATATTCTGACCTTGTCTCACAACTTGCCAACCGTCGAAAGACAAATATTGATTAAAATCGCTAATAAATTTATCTAATTCCGAGAATCGGGAAATAAAGTTGATAGGTGCAAATAAATCTTTAATACACTTATCTAATTCTGGTTTGCCATTCAACTCTTTCAATTTAGATTCAGTATATATCCATCTTGAAGGAAATCCGGGTTCATATAAATCGGCAAATCCATACTTATTGAAAAATGCTACGAGTTTAGGCCCCGAACGATATTCTGTTTCTTCGTTAATAAGTGTTCGTAATTTTTCTATTGTCTTTTGAGATATTATCATAACAGCCAATATTTTAGTGCAAAAATACGGATAATAATACATTCCACATAGCATAAGGCCAAGAAATAAAAGAGGGATATTCAAAATCGAATATCCCTTCCTTTCATCTAATCTTGAAAGAATTTACATTCTTTCTTGTTCTTCATTCTCGTTATTAAACTGGAACGACAGTTGCTCGCATTGCCCGAAGTTGTCCTCGACGTAAATGTCGATGGTCTGTTGGTCGGTCGAAGCGGAGGTGTAGTAGAGGCGGAACACCTCGCGTTCGAGCGAGTAGCGGTCGTTCGGCAGAAATACCGTGCCGTCGTCCATGCGGAGCGTTCCCTTGCCGTCAGGCTGGAAATAACGGATCGTGTACCGCACCTCGTCATAGCGCCCCTCGCGTTTGAGTTCACACCGTATCTCGGCGGTCTCGCCTCTTGCTATTTTCGTTTGCACAGGCATCGTTTCCACCGTGAACGGATATGCCTGCCGTATATCCAGCTCGTTGTCGCAAGACGAAAACAGGCAGGCCGCTATTCCGATGAAAAAAGAAATACCCAATCTTATCATGCTGATACGTTTAATCATAATCTGAATTTTAATGTTTTGTTGTTCGTTACTCTTTCACTCAATTTCTTTTGTAAATGTTCGTTCAGGTCTTTGCTGTCGGCATAGCCCCTCGAACAATCGACTGTTTTTTCCGCGTATCGGGTATGCAGGACTTCAAACGTCTTTCGTCCGGCCTCGTCATTGTCCAGATAGCAGTTTATCTTCCCGTACCCGTCCAGATAGCGGAATGACCTTTCGAGGTTGCCGACCGAATTAAGCACCAGCGCATCGTTTCCTCCGGTCAGTCCGAGCGTCATGGCGGAGAGGAAATCGAAGAACCCCTCGAACACGTCGCAGGTATCCGTCGGCATTCCCTGCCGCGATACAAGGGAAATATCCTTCGGCGGTATGCACCCCTTGAACAGTTTGCTCCGAAGCTCCCAACCTCCCGACACATTCTGAAATCCGATAGCGAAATACGGTTTCCCGTGTACGCGGTAGCTGACCTGCCGACAATGGCGGGCGGCCACTCCGGAGGGGATACCCCGCTCCGAGAGATAGCCTTTCAACACATCGTAAACCAGCATTTTCTGCTCGACCTCCTGAAATGCAGATTCCGACACCCGCTCTTTCGCGGATCGAGGAGCTGGAACCGGAACGAAATTCCCGCCCACCGTGTCCGAGATATATTTCGCCTGCGTGAGAAAATCCGTGCTGCGGACGAGTTCTCCTGCAAGGGTAAAGATGTCGCCGCCGCGTCCCAGCCCGAAGTCGAACCACACGTTTCTGTCCGTATTGACCTTGAACGAAGGAGTCCTTTCCTCGCGGTAGGGAGCGTTGTACCACAAATCGTTTCTTTTCTGCATGGCCGGGCTGTGCCCCAGCCGTTGCAGGAAAGTTTCCAACGGCAGCTGCCGCATCTCATCTATCGTCATATAAATCCGTCAGTTGATGATAAATTTGATGCCTATCCCGTACTGCGTGTGGAAATGTCCCGTCGAGCCGCCCCACAAGCAGCATTCACGGACGTTTACCGTAAGGGCGATGCGGTCTGCGAGGTAGGCTTCCATTTCGAGCGACACCACGCCGCCGTAGATGAAGGCATCCTTATTTGTGAGCCTCGCCCCGTCAAACAGGGTCTTGTCGCCCCAGTTCACGGTCTCGTACCCCGCGAGCGCAGAGCCGCCGATGTAAAAGAAGAATATCTTGCGGGCGTCGGAGAGAAAGTTGTAGTAAAAACCGCCCTCCGCCGTGAACTGCGCTGTCGGAATCCGCGTTTCCTTGTAGGGATTATAGCGTTGCAGGTATTCGCCGCCGAACACCCACTTGTCGCCGCCTTTGGTGTAGGTCGCAAGCGCAGCCCCGATGTAGTAACCTGCATCGTTGCGGTCGGCGTGCGAATAGAAGCCGTCGGCCATGCCGCCCCGAAGTTCGATGCCCCGCATCTTGGGGAGGCATCGCTGCGCGTCGGCCTGCCCCACAGAGAGGGCAAGCGACGCGACGAGGAAAAATAGAAACCGCTTCATGGTTACTGCACTTTGAGTTCATTGATGACACCGGCACGCACGAGGTCTTCATTCTCGACGGTGAACGATTGATGGCGGCCTCCGTTCTTCTCGTTCAGCTCCACGACGAGGCACTTGTCGTCGGGGATAGTGAACTTGTCGAACGTGAAGACGGTGCGCTCGTCCTTCTTTCCTGCTACGCGCGTGGCGTAGTTGTAAGCACGCAAAGGGAAAATGACCTGCTCCTGCATGGCGGTACGCTTGGCGACCTTCTTATCGACGATCTTGAAGGTGATGAAATCCACGTCGAACGGCACATTGGAGCCGTTGCGGATTTGCGTGTGGAAATAGAGCAATCCGTTATGCGTATAAATACTTTTCAGAAGATACTGCACGCCGAACCGCTTGCAGCCTATATGCTTCACTTCGCGTTTGTCCTGCTTGTGAATGGAGCGCATGATAAGGCGTACCAAAAGCGGCGATTCGCTCCCCAGCTCCGTGAGGTACACCTCCATCGCGTTGTTGGGGCAGTTCGCGGATTCGCCGTCGTGGATGAAGTCGCACATCTCGACGTTGAGCAGCAGCGGTTCGTCCGCGTAACGGACGTTGAACGTGTAGAACGAGCCGTCCTCGGTGATGACCGACATATTGGTCTCGGCGCGGAAATCGCGCACGGTAGCCTTCACGCGGATGACATTCTCCGCACCGTCGGCCTTGCCCGCGATCAGGTTCGGGGAACCCAGATCGACATAGCGCACCGCCGCCGGAAAGATGACGTGCACGGTCTTGTCATAGGTAACTTCCAACCCGTGCGGCGGGATCATGCGGTCGAACGAGAGCTTGCGCGTGAGGCCGTGATAGAGGTCGCCGTCCCGCTCCGCGTCGGGATAGATCTCCTTACAAAGCGGTACCTTCGTCGTCTGCTCCGTCGTTTCGACGGTCTCGGCGTTCGTTACTTCCTGTGCGTTTGCCGCACCCATGCCCAGCGTAAGGGCGAACATCATTACAAAAATCTTTTTCATTTTTACTGTGGATTTAGTGGCGGGGTCAAGAACCCCGATTTAATAATTGGTTATTTGCTGATTATTCTATCTCTTTAACTCTCCGGCTGATAAAGCATGACCTTATATCCTGCCTTCAAATGCACTTTGACCGTGCACATCTTTTTGGCAATGTATTGGCTCGTGCCTTGAATCAACCCTTTGCCGAGGTCGGAGGCGAGCTGCGCTCCCGCGTCGGTGGAGATGTTGATGCTGCTGCCGAGCGACGCCCCCATGTTGGCCGCCACCTCTTTGGCCGCACTTACCTCCATCGAGTTGGGAATGAAGATACCCTCCTGTCCGTCGCTGTCGAAAACGGCCAGCTCGACGGGGATGATCGTCCCCTGATACTCCAACGAGGTGATGTCGATGCCGAGCCGTTCGCCTTGCACCCGTGCCGCCCCCACGACGACCGTGTTGCGGAGGATACGCACTCCGCCCACCTGCATCGGCTCCGTGAGCCGCAGGCGGACAGCCTGCCCGTCGGTTACGGTCTGGTTGCCGTGCACGCACGCCGGAATGGTATTGCGTCCGACAGCCGACGAGGTTCCGACCGCCGTTTGGAATCCGAGATTCCGCTCGTCGGTCTGCGCCGTGATGAACTCGCTGTCGGTCATAGGCTGTGCAAGGGTGGAGACGATGCGTTCGGCCACCTGACCGACAGGTTGTGCCACCGCCTTGCCATTGCGCACGGTCTTTTTGTCCTCCTTCGTATCGGCTGCCGACGGCTGTTGCGACGTGCCGCCCTGTCCGGAGGGCATATACTTGGCCGCCAACTCGTAGGACTTTTCGAGTAAGGCCACTTGATCGTCGAGCGTCGAGCCGGACGGCTCCGCCTGCCGAGCCATCATCGCCTCCAGTTCCTCGATACGCTCGCGCATCTCCTCCTTTTCAGGGTCTTCGGCCGGTGTTTCGTAGAAATTGCCCAACGTGCGGTTGATGTCCTCGTAGGCCACAGCGGACGAACGTATCGTCCGTTGCGGGCGGGAACCTCCACCGTAGTTGCGGGCGGGCTGCTGCGGTTCGGGATCGAGCAGGTCGAACTCCTCCGACTGCGTCTCGGCTTTATCGTCCTTATCCGAGAACAGTGCGGCGAGGTCGTTCATCTGCGTCCGCCGTTCTTTCTGCTTCTCCTCCATCTTCGCCTGCTCGTAAGCGGTACGCTTGTCGGCGATGATGCCCGCCTCCACGGGCAGGGGCATTTCGGTGTTGAAGCCGACGCCCTGCTGCGCCTCGGCCTTGTCCTTGTCGGAGGGCGCGAAGATCAGCCACATGGAGCCTGCGAAAAGCAATCCCATAAGCGGGTACACGAGCATCTTGCGACGCTTCTGCCGCTGCTCCTCCGTGAGCGGTGTTTCAGGCTTCTCCTCTTTGGGAGAGGCCGTAGGATTCTTGTTCTGTTCTTTCTCTGTCATAATTATAATACTTGAAAAGGTTGATACTGTCCTGCCGTTGCCGCAGGTCTAACTGTCTAATATGTTCGATCTCTATCTGCCGCCCGCTTTCCCGGCCTATCTCGTAAAGAGCCGTCCCGAAAGTGAAGAGGGCGCAGAGGGCGAAAATGACGAGTACGGCGGCAAGTTTCGTCCGCTGCGGGAGTGCTTCGAGCCATGCCCGCAACCGCTCGTCCTGATTGTCCGTCCACTTGCCGAGACGTTCGATTAACTTTCTCATGGGCTTATCTCTCCAATGTTTGCAGGTCTCGGTTTTCCAGAATCGTGAAGCCCTCGATGGTAAATCCGTTCGGGTTATCATCCGAACGCGAGGCGTTCAACAGACGGCAACGCGTTACGAGGCTGCGCTCCGTCACGTTGCTCTCGCGGATAATCATCTGACGCGCGTAGGTATTGACCTCGTAGGGGTAGCGGTCGAAGTTGCAGACCACCGAATCGACCTGCAACACCTGATTGATGTTGCCCGCGATGATACGGTTGTAATAGCCTTTCTCGGAGAAATCCGTGTAATAGTTGTAGGCACTCCTGTCCGAGAGCAGCAGGGCACGTTTGATATTGTGCTCGATCGCGCTCTTTTCCGGCGAGAGGGTGAAGAACAGCTCGTGAAAGCGGCGCACGTGTTCGCGTGCTTCGGCGGGGCGGTTCTGCGCGAGGTCTTGCGAGAGGGCGAGCATCAGCGACTTGCCGCCGTCGAGCACGTAGATCTTCTCCCGCTGCCGCTCGGCGAAACGGTAGGCACTCCCGACGGCGAACACCGCCACCAGAGCGCACAGTGCAATGAAGACGATACCGAACAGGCGTATCTGCCTGAACGATGTCTCGATATTTTTCAATGACTTAAATTCCATGTTGTTCGATTATTTTCGTTTGAATAATTTTCCGGCGGTATGGTTCCACGCGGCTTTGCCCGCGCGTCCCACGAGCCTGCCCGAATGTCCGGCTACGTTACCGACGGCGGCTCCGGCCACACCTCCGGCAAATGCCGCACCCTTACCTGCAAGCTGCGTCACGGCACGCCCGTAGCTTCCCGAACCTCCGGCCTGAATGATCCATCCGGCAACGGTCGGAATCGTGAAATACCCGATAATGCCGATGATAAGGAACACGATATAGACGCCATTGGAGGCTTCGAGCGAAAAGTTCGGGTTGTTTTGCAACTCCGAGATGTCGTTTTGAAGCATCAATACCTGAATCTTCGCCAGCACGGTACTGAACAGGTCGGCGACGGGCAGCCACAGATAAATCTGAACATAGCGGCAGAGCCATTGCGTGAGCGTGGAGTGAAAGCCGTCCCAGACGGAGATAGCGAACGCTATCGGGCCGAGAATCGACAGGACGATCAGGAAGAACGTCCGCAGCGTGTCGATCAGCAAGGCAGCAGCGGCGAACAAAAGTTCCAGCACCTCGCGGAAGAAGTCACGGATGCCTTTCTTCATGTTGTAAGCACCCCGTTCGATATACATTCCGGCCATCGTGATCATATCGCCCGGCGACCAGCCCAGTTCTTCGAGCTGCCGGTCGAACTCCTCGTTCGAGACGAGGTAGGCCGTTTCGGGGTTGCGCATCATCGCCTCGTATTCCAGTTTGTCTTTCTGCTCCCGTTACTTGCTCCT
>ENA-ORMC01000480-ORMC01000480.1-human-gut-metagenome-genome-assembly--contig:-NODE-480-length-12912-cov-3.29346_pt1 | contig 12912 bp, 7 predicted proteins | sample MGYA00243076_ERZ508842 | MGnify/ENA primary metagenome ERZ508842 (study PRJEB26277, sample SAMN04329816) | human gut metagenome | biome: human-associated habitat | host: Homo sapiens | place: USA... | reverse complement strand
CCAAAGGGAGGCTGACGGTGCTCACCGGCGTATCCGGAGCGGGGAAAACTTCCCTGATGACGGGAACCATCCGTCTGGTTGCGCGCCAGGCCATCGGCGACAAGCTCACGAGGGAGCAGAGAAAATTATGGAAAACCTCTTCCGGCTTTGACTCCATCCGCATGGTGTACGGCGTGGACCAGAACCCCATCGGCAAAACGCCCCGTTCCACCCCGGCCACCTACGTGGGTTTCCTGGACGACATCCGGACCCTGTTCGCGCAGACGGCGGATGCCCGCAGGCTGGGCTTTGACCGCGGCCGTTTCTCCTTCAATACGGGGCAGGGCAACTGTGAATCCTGCAAGGGCACGGGCATGCAAAAGCTGGAAATGGACTTCCTGCCCCCCTGCTATGTGCCGTGCGAGACCTGCCGGGGCAAGCGCTACAACGCCGCCACCCTGACCGTGAGGTACAAGGGGAAGACCATTGCGGACGTGCTCCAGATGGACTTTGCGGAAGCGGCGGAATTTTTTGAAAGCCAGCCCCGCATTTCGGACCCCCTCAAACTGCTGTCGGAAACCGGCCTGGGTTATCTGACGCTGGGGCAGGCCTCCAACACGCTTTCCGGCGGGGAAGCCCAGCGGCTCAAGCTGGTGACGGAACTCATCAAGGGCCGGCGCGTCAGCCGGAACGCCCTGATGAAAGGCAGGGAACTGCCCGGAGACCTGTACCTGATTGAAGAACCCTCCATTGGCCTGCATCCGCGGGATGTGCGGCTGCTCATTGACGTGCTGCACCGTCTGGCGGACCAGGGGAACACCGTCGTTGTCATTGAACATAACACGGAAATCATGGCGGAGGCGGACTACGTCATCGACATGGGCCCCGGACCCGGCGATGCCGGAGGAACCATCGTGGCGGAAGGCACGCCGGAGCAGATAGCCGGGAAAAAATCCCCCACTGCGGAATACATCCGCCGGGAACTGAATGGGGAGTCTTAGGCAGGAGGAAGGATCAATAAGGCACTCAGGGCCGTTCCGGGAATGCCGGGGCGGCCGTCGTATTCGCCTGCCTTTTTCTGTTCCGTGAAAACAGGCATGGCTTGCGCCCGGCATAAAAGAAGTTTGGCGGAGAGAGTGGGTGTTAAGTTTATTTCTATAAATAATTTGCTTCAATTTGTAACACTTCTGTAACGTCTGTATGACAGAGACAAGATGCCGAATTGGAGATTCTGCAACTGAATTGACACTCGGCAACTTGCAAATGTGCGGTTTCTGTCCCCTGATGGAAGCATGCCAAGTAATTACACTTTACCCATCTCCGATCTTTATCAGGAGACTTACGATAACCAGTGGCAGGAGCAGGTTCAGCAGGCTACGTCCCGCCTGGAACGTTTCTGCGTGATCAAGTCCGGTTTGACGGGCAAGCTTCAGGAGTTCAGTTTTGTCGGTACTACGGAGCTGAATGAGAAGCAGGGCCGGATGCAGGATATTGTGTTGGACGAGCTTGATTATTTCAAGCGCCGGATGCTGCCGGTTAGTTTTTCGAAGCATTTGGGCTATGATGAGGATGACGATATTTTCCTGCACGGCCTGGACGCTCCCGTGACGCAGACGATTAACGCGCTGAAGTACGCGGCCGCCCGCAAGATGGACGATGTTTTGTTCGGCCTGAAGAAGCAGGGAGGGGTATATGTGCCGTCCAAGGGCGGCATTTTCGGGACGGCGTTTGCCGGCAATGACGGCATGGAACAGCTGGAATTGCTGGAGGCTAATGTGGTGGCAGTCGATTATACCGGCGGCACGGCCAAGGATTGCCCGCTGACGATTGAGAAGCTGAACCGTGGTATTACGCTGCTGCAGGAGAACGGGATTCTGGATGATGCTTCCAATGCCTACGGCGACCAGGTGTGCTGCGCGATTACTCCCCGCATGCGCGAGGCTCTGATTAATGACGAGCGTCTGCAGAAGGCGGATTTCGGTTTTTCCTCCCTGCGCAAGAGCAACGGCGCCCTGGATCCGATTATGGGGATTCAGTTTATCATTGCTCCCAATTTGCCGCTTGACGAGGACGGGGATATCATTTGCCCGATGTGGATGAAGAATTCCCTGTATTTCGGTTCCTGGAAGCAGAATAAGGTGACGGTGGAGAAGCGCACCGATAAGGAGGACACGATCCAGATCGGCCTTAAGACGATTATGGGAGCCACCCGTATGCGCGAAGAGGCGTTTGTGCAGATTAAGTGCAAGCAGCTTTCTTAATTAGGATAACAACACATTTTATTTTATTGATTATGGCAACGTATCAAACAGTTATTGCAGAAAAACAGCTTGCCCTTGCGGATCGGACCGGCCTGCCGACGGTGCCGCAGCTGGCGGCCATCCATACCGGCGCCGGGGTCCATGTGGCTACGGCGGAGTTCATCATGCCCGCGTCCCTGGCGGCCGATGACCTGATCGCCATTTGCAATGTTCCCTGTGGAGCCCGCGTGCTGCCGCAGCTTTCCCATGTCGTTTCCGAAGGCGTGGGGACGCTGCAGCTGACCGTGGGAACGAAGGTGGAGGCGGATGCTTTTTCCGCCTCCCTGACCGTGACCGCCGCCGGGACTTATCAGTTGACGAAGGGTTCCCAGGCGGTTTCCCCGGGCCCGGTGGATTCGGTGACGATGGTTTGCGCGAAGGTGCGCGGAACACCGGCGGTGACCGCCGGCAAGAAGCTTGTTTTTGCTATTGCTTACGGTATTCAGTAGTTTTTTCCCGTCGGTTTGTCCATAGGGCCGTCTCTGCATGGAGGCGGCCCTTTTTGCTGTTCCGGAGAAGAAACGTTGATTTTCGCCAACTTGCCCCGGTTGAACGCCCTGGGTTATGTTCAGGGGAAATGAAGAGGATTTCCTTTAATGGAGGCGAGCTTTCGCCCGGGATTGCCGCGCGTCCGGATCTGGATGTTTATCATCGCGGGGCGTCCGTGCTGGAGAATGTGGATGTTTCCCAAACGGGGGGAGTTTCCCGGCGGCACGGGATGAGGAGGGTGGCCGCCACTTTGGAGGGTTCCCTTCTTCTTCCCTATGTTTATTCCACCAATGACCGTTTTCTTGTGGAGGTGGCTCCTTCCCTGCTGCGCGTGTTGTCCGTTGAGGGGGATGTGGTTGCCTCCCTGCCTTCCGTGTGGACGGCGGCGGACGTTGCCGCCCTGCGCCACAAGCAGGTGAACAGCATGTTGTTTCTGGCCTGCCCCACGCATGAGCTGATGGTGCTGAAACGGGATGACGAGGGCATGTTTTCCCTGGCTCCCTATGAGTTTAAGGCCCGCCCCTGGCGGTATGAGGAGTTCCGGGATTTTCCGGTGCGCCTGACGCTGGATGAGGGGTGTTACAGGGTGTCTTTCGGGGAGCATGCGTCCGATGCGGACGCGGCGGTGAATGAGGGGGATGTGATGCGCGTCCAGGTGACGGTGCCCCAGCAGACCGGGTTCAGCACGGGGGCCGTGATTCGCCAGGGCTGGGTGGTTGCCGGGGCGTTTACGGCGGCCAGCGCTTTCACAGCTGGGAAAAAGCTCTGCCTCAATGAGGGGAGTTATTGGTCCTGGTGGACGTGCGACAGGGATTTTAACGGGACGGAGGATTTTGTGGACGGTCTGACGTCTCCGGCGGATTATCCGGAGCATTTTCATAAGGGTGTGATTTGCCATTCCAATACGATTACCTGCAAGGGGACCTGGAAGTTTTGGTGCAGTAAGGAGTGGTATGGCACGTATGCCGTGGAACGGCGTTTCCCGAATGAGGATTGGCGGCTGCTGGGGTCTTCCACTTCCATGGTTGACGCGGCTTCCAATTTGCAGATTACCGGGGACGAGAGCGAAGAGGAGTGCTACCTGCGCCTGATGTTGTATGAGTCCCGGCTTTCCAGCGGTTCCGATCCCAGCCAGGGGTTTCCTCCGGACAGCTGCGGGAATAAGCTGGTGGTGGATGCTTATAAGAAGGATGTGGTGCTGCGGCTGCGTTCCGGCTCCCGGCCTGCTTCCATACAGCGGTTTTCGGTTCCCGCCACGCCGGCGTTGCGGCATTTCCTGACCTGTACGGCGTCTTCCATCCGGGCAAGCCGCGTGTGGGTGGATGAGGTGGAGGTTCCGGGGGCGTCCGCCGTGCTGACGCTGGGGCCCGACGGTGTTGACGTGACGCCCAGGGGGCTGCCCGCGGATGCGCTGGAGGACGGGCAGACGGTCCGGTTTGCCTGGACGGAGCCGCGCAGGTCCGGGGCGGTGACGCTGGAGGCTGCCGAGTGTCAGGCGGAGTTTTCCGGGGTGGCTTCCGGGGTGGTGAAGCCGGAAGTCCGGGAGGAGATGTCCGCGGCGGGGTTGTCCACCAGCGACGTGTTGAAGTTGACGCTGCCTTTGGAGGGCGATGCGTATGATTATTGCGTGTATGCCGGGTTGCCCGCAGTGAATGCCCTGGTGGTTGACGGGAAGCGTTTTTCCGGGGAGTGTCCGTTGTCCAGAGAGGGGCGGACGCTGACGGTGAGGCCCAGGGGGCTGACGACGGATGATGTGGGCGCCGGGAGCATGGTGCGCCTGGAGTGGACGCAGGCGGCGGAGTCCGTCAATAAGAGCGGGAACGGGAATGCGGCCAGCATTTTCATGAGCCGTTTTTTAACGGCGGGTACGGTGGTGTCGCCGCAGGGATGGAGGTCTGGCCAGTCGGGGATGGAGATTGTGCTGCCTTCCACGATCAAGGGAATGTCTGGCGGCAGGTATGCGGAGGTGTTCAGCGCGATGGAGGAGGCGTCTTACACGGTGCCGGAGGATGGTTTGTTTTTGATTAGCGTACAGGCATGGACGGAGAGTAATGTGAAGTTGCGTTCCCGGGTGCGGGTGGAGGTGCCGGCCTGCACGGCGTGGATGGAGGCGGAGGCGGCCGAGGTGACGGCTTCCGCGGAGTATTCTCTTTGGGATAATGTTTCCGCGGTTCCGGAGGGGGTTCCTCCGTCCGGGGAGTCGTTGATGTGGAGTTTCGCGGCGTTCCGGGGTGTGTACGGGTTTCCTTCATTGGTGAGCATGATTCAGAAACGCCTGGTATTGGCCGCTACGCAGGCCCAGCCGCAGACGGTTTGGATGAGCAAGACCGACGACCTCAATAATTTCGAGGTGGGGAAGCAGGATGACAGCGCCTTGGCTCTCACTTTGGCGACGACGACGCAGAACCGGATTTGCTGGATGGTTGAGAATAGAGGCAAGCTGATGCTTGGCACTTCTGACGCAGAATGGATTATTTTCAGCCCTCAAGGAGTGATAACGCCTTCCAGCGTCAGGAATGAAAATCATGGTTACTATGGTTCATCCGACATTCCCGCGCTGATGGCGGCCGATAAGGTACTTTACATTGAGCGGGGCGGAGGGAGAGCTTATCAGTTCGGGTATGATTATGAGAGCGACGGGTTTGTGTCCCGCGATTTGACGGTGTTCGCCGATCATGTGCTGGCCGGCGGCGGCGGGGTTACTTCCGGGGATTTTATGAGGAAGCCCCACCCGCGGGCGGTGATGACCCTGGCGGACGGCACGCTGGCGCTGATGACTTATAATAGCATGCACCAGGTGCATGCCTGGCACCGTCACAGGACGGAGGGGCGGATGTCCAACGCCGTGGTGCTGCCCAATGGGACCGGGGAGGATTTGCTGTTTGTGTCCGTGGAGCGTGAGGATGGGCGGTTTGTGGAGGTGTTTGATCCGGACGGCCCGTTTGTGGATGCCGGCGCGTGGGATTTTACGTCCACGGTGGTGACGAATGCGCTGGATGTGGCGGAGTCCCTGGGCAGGGATAGGCAGGCCGCGGCCGTGCGCGTGTTTTTTGCTTCCGATACGGCCCCGGCCGGTATTGAGGTGTCCAATGACGGGAGCGCCTGGGACCGGTTGAGCAAGACCAGGACGATGGAACGGGGATGGCATGAGGTGCTTCCGTCCGCCATGTGGAGGCGGGATGTGCGGTTTGGCATCCGGGTTTCCGGGGACCGCCCCCTTGAGTTTTTAGCTGTTGATACGCAATGACGGAGCCTGCGAAGACGAGACCGGATTGGAAGGAGCTGCTGGCCGACAGGTGGTGGCGCCTTAATCATTTGTATTGGATTGAGGATAAGGAGGGCCGGATGGTGCGCTTCCGCCCGAATTGGGCCCAGGAGGAGCTTTTTCACGGGCTTTGGTTCCGCAATACGATTTTGAAGGTGCGCCAGCTGGGGATTTCTACGTTTTGCGCCATTTATATGCTGGATCTTTGCCTGTTTGGGAGGAATCAGCATTGCGGGATTATTGATAAGACGCTGGAGGACGGGGAGGCCAAGCTGCGCAAGATTGCTTTTGCTTATGAGCATTTGGATTTTTTGCCGGAGAATCCGACGATGGAGGACCGGGCGCTGGCTGCTTTGGGGAGGATGGTTAAGGAGGGGTGCGCTGTGGTGGAGAAGAGGGCCCTCCGCATGGCCTGGTCCACGAACGGGTCTGTTGATGTAGGGGTTAATTTGCGCGGGTCCACTCTCCAGTTTTTGCATATTTCCGAGTTTTCCTATACGGCGCTGCACGATCCGGCCAGGGCCAGGAAGATCCGCACGGGCGCGTTGAATACCGTCGGCAAGAGCTGCGTGGTGGTGATGGAGTCCACTCACGAGGGCGGGAAGGCCGGGCTGGCTTACCAGTTGATGGAGCAGGCTATGGAGATGGTGGGCAAGCCTCTTTCCAGCCTGGATTTCAGGTTTTTCTTTTTTTCCTGGATTCAGCATCGGGAGTATTGCCTGGAGGGGGTGGAGCCGAGGCTGGATGATTTTTTGCGGGATTATTTTTCCGATTTGAAGAGGCGTTACGGGATTGAGTTGTCCGAGGGGCAGAAGGCGTGGTACGCTACCCAGTACAGGATTAACGGGGCGGAGGTGAAGCAGGAGTTTCCTACCGTGCCGGAGGAGGCTTTGCAGACGTCCGTGGAGGGGGCTATTTACGGGAGGTGGATTTCTGCCCTGCGGGCCGAGGGGAGGATCGCCGCCGAGTTTGAAGTGGATGACGTGGCTCCGATTTATGCTTCCTGGGATTTGGGGTTGAGCGATTTTATGGCGATTTGGCTTTGGCAGGTGGTGGGCGGCAGGTATTACGCGCTGGATTATATTGCCGGGAATAATCAGGCGGTTGATTATTACGTGGGGCAGATCCGGATGAGGGAGAGGGAGTTCGGGACTGTCGCCCTGCACCTGCTGCCGCACGATGCGGCCAGGAGGGATTTTTCCAAGACTTCTTTTGAGTCCGTGCTGCAGCGGGCCGGGTTCCGCACGGCGATTGTGCCGCGCACGTCCGATGTCTGGACCGGGATTAACGCGCTGCGGAATATGCTGCGTTTTTGCGTGTTTCATGAGCGCTGCAACCGGCGCCCGGAGATTGACGGGCAGAAGTATGTTTCCGGGGTGGGTTCCCTGGAGTATTACCGCAGTTTGCCGCCGGGGTCCAACGGGTGCGTGCGGGAGATGCCGCTTCATGACGCCTGTTCCCATGGCGCGGATGCCGCCCGGACGTTTGCCGAGGCGGTGAGCCGCGGCCTGGTGTCCGGTCATGCCGGGGAGCCGGAGAAGGTGAAGAGGCCTCACAGACGCCCCGACGCTCTGGAGGGAATGCTTTATTGAGCAGTTATTGTCTTTTTCTTTTGTTGCGAAAGATTTGTTTAGGCAAGCTGCTAGGATGACAGAAAAAACATTTACAGTATTTTCTGCTTGTGTAATGTCTTACTCCAGCTAACTCCGAGCCAATACGGTCAATTCTTGGCAGTAATGGTTTTAAAAGAGCATCTTCTTTATTTTCTGCGTACCGTTTTAACGCATAAGCACACAAGTCAGCGATTTGCACCATTCCTGTCAGAGTGCTGTCAACGAAAAGAGGCGTTTCAATGATGTGGTGAATTCCTGTAAGAAATGTACCTTTCTTATGATAAGAACTCATTTTTTTTGTATGTTGTTGCGCTACGCTTGGGTTGTTGTCATGGATAATGAGACCTCGTCGCTTTCCTCTTCCGTTTCTATTGGAGATAACCTCCAAGTATTTTTCGATACGAATTACTATTTGCTCGAACGATTGGATTTCTGGATCGAGGGCAGGTTTCGGAGGATAATATTCTTCTTTATCAATAACTTCTGCAAATATTCTAGCGAATTCCCATGTTCCAACTAAACAGGATAATTCTTGAAGAAAACGCATTCTTTCATAGTGAGTAAGGTGTACGTAATCTTTTGTCTGGGCATAGTTCTTTTTATATTGCTTGCAGTCCTTTCCCTCCGATTTGCGTTTTTGAATAATTTTCTCACGTATGGTGGTGACAGCTTCTCTTCTTTCTGCTGGCGTCATTTTCTCAAAATTCTCTATATCCTCTTGCTCTTTATAGTGGCGCACCATCCACCCGACATGAATTTCAGCATCCGAAAGGCTGTAACTGGTCTTTAGTTGATTGATCTGCTTGTCACATCTTGTCCATTTATCCACCGGAATGCCGATGGCGGCCAATACAAAATGACCGGAGACTCCCGGAATTTCCGGTGTTCCGGATTCATCAACATAAAAGAGGAACATTGTTCTGAGAGATTTCTAAGGACGATGATTTTGCAAAAAAAAAGCGACCAGGGTGGCCTGCCTAAGCAGGCGGCGAGTCGAACCGACTCTTCCCGGACGCACATTCATTTATACACACTAGTCATTTTTTGTCAACTATACTGCCCGAATGTATGACACGAGCATGATATGCCAGTGATATATACGTGGATAAAAACGTTGATTCTCGCCAACTTGAAGGAAGTCCGCCCTCATGCGATTGTTGGGGAATGGATAAGCTGACGTTTTTTTCACAGTGCCTTTCCCTGCTGGGGGATCAGGAGTTTGTGATGGATTCCCCGGCGGCCAGGGCTTGCGAGTTGTGGTTTCCTTCCGTGATGCTGGAGGCCGTTTCCTATGGCCCGTGGTCGTTTGCCACGAAGGAGGCCGTGCTGGCGTGCCCGGAGGGGAACGGCCGGTTTCCGCTGCCGGAGGATTGCCTGAAGTTGTTGAAGGTGGAGGCCAGGCGCTGGCGCATGGCCGGCCGCGTGGTGATTTGCGAGGAAGCTCCTTCCCTGCTGCAGGTGCGGTTTTTGTCCAATGAGGCGGCTTTGGCGGAGATGCTGCCGGATCATGAGCCTTTGTTTGTGGAAGCCGTGAAGTGTTTGCTGGCTTCCAAGGTGGCGGCCACGGTGACGGGCAAGCCGCAGAATGTGGGCGTGTTTTTGGAGTTGTACAGGGGGTATGTTGCCGACGCCCTGTATCACGATGTGAGCCAGCGCGGGAGCAATGACCAGCATCCGCTGAAGGATATTTTGGATCGCTCCATTTTGGAGGGGTATGGGCAGTATCGGTTCGTATGTGACGAACAGGGCCAACGCGAAGAGCGCTCTGGCACAGGGACGGGCGGCGCGGGATGCCGCGTATGTGAATGCGGCCAATACCGAGGCGGAGTCCGCTTCCGCTTTGCGTCTTGCCGCCGAGAATATGGCGACAGCCAGGCGCAATCAGACGGCCGCCACGGCTTCCGTGCGGGCTGGGAGGGGCGCTTCCGGGTTTACTTCCGAGGGGTCCGGCAGCCAGGCGGAGCTTGCCGCAGCCGAAGTGCTGGAGAAGCAGATTTCCGATTTGTCCCTGGGCGCGGCGATCAGCGACCAGAGCAAGCGCCATGAGGCGGCGATGCAACGCTGGGAGGGGGATGCCGCGCTGGTGAGCGCGCAGAATCAGGCGGCGGCTTATAAGTCCGCCGCTTCCGGGGCCCTGGTGTCCACGGGGCTTCAGCTTGGCGGAGCCTTGATAGGCGGCATTGGCGCCGGAATGGGGGTTTTCGGTTCGACGACGGCCGACCAGGGGGCTTTTGCCGGTTATGATTTAGGCGGTTTGGCCGGGAGCGTGTTTCCCGGGTCTACGGCGGATCCCCGCCAGGGGATGATGACGCTGGGGGCCTGGGCGGCGAGTCCGGAGAAGAGCGGGTTTTCTTTTTACGATTACCTGGGCGGCCAGAAGTGGAATCCTTACAGGAGCGTGTGGCGATGAATGCGTTTGATGCGACCGTGAGCGCTTATGCGGAGGTGGGCCGGGATTTGTGGACGGATGTGAAGGATTGCGCGTCCTTGGGGCTGGCATTCGTTTCCCCGGAGGAGGTGTGCCTGGCTCTGCCCTCCGAGAGGCTGGGTGAGTTGTGTTTTCCTCCTGTGGGCATGCCGGAGCTTCCGGAGAGGTGCTTGTTTGTGTGGTGGGCGGCCGGGGAGCCGCGCGAGCTGGCCCGGCTGGCCCGGCAGTTTTCCCGCAGAGGTTTTACGCATGTGGCCTGGCAGCCGTTTTTGCGCGGGCCGAAGGTGCATGTTTTTTCCATTGATCAACTTACCGGTTTTATATCACGATGAGCGAGTTTTCTTTATACGGCGGGCCGTCCCTGCAGACGGCCAAGGCTGATCCCGGCGTCGCGGCGCGGGCCGCCAATGGCGATCAGGGTCAGGTGCTGGGCGCGTCCGTCCAGAAGGCCGAAGAGGCGGTTCAGGGGAGCGCGGAGGCGTTTGCCAGGATTTCCGATTTCGGGGAGATGCAGCGGCAGGAGGTGGAGCTGCGACGCATCCGGGACGAGTCCGACGCGAAGTTTTCCAGGATGCTGGCTTTCGCGCCGGGCACGAAGGAGAGCGTTTTTGAAAAGGACGGTTCCATCCGGCAGGGGAAGCTGAAAGATTTGGCTTACGAGTTCGGCCAGAAGATTGACGCGCTGGGAGGCAGTTTTTTCCACCCGGAGAGCGCCATGAAGGCGGAGGCTGTCAGGGCTTCCGTGAGGTCAAGCCTGCCGGAACGTTATTGGGGGCTGGCTGCCAAACATCAGCTGGGCATTGCCAGACAGGCTTTCGATACGAGTTTGAAGCTGGCCGAGGAGAAGCAGGATTGGGGCGGTTACGAGAGGTCTGTTGATGACGCCGTAGCTTCCGGCACGATTTCCCGTGACGAAGGTGAGCTGCGTTTATTGAGAGGGAGGAAGATCAGATATGACAAGCAGCAGGAGAATTTGAAGACAGCCTTGTTTTCCAGCGTTGCCGCCAATCCCATACGTGCGGCTGCGGCTATCAACAAGGGACTGTACAATGACCTGAATCCCATTGACCTGGACCGGGCCAAACGCGAGGTGCGCCGACGTCTGGCTGATGAGGCCACGCCTGCCCCTCTTTCAGCAGAGGACCGCCGCAAGATTCAGGAAAAGAATATTGAAGCCCTGAAAAAACAGTTGCCCAACGGAGCTACTGAACAGATGTGGAGATGGGCCCGCAATGCCCAAAAAAACGGCGGACGGTTCACGGAACGGGACAAGGTGGAAATAAGGGGAGCGTTCAATATGGAACTGGACAAGCTTCCTGTTCCTCAATCTCGCGAGGAGGCTAATCAAATTGCCGAGCGCACCGCCAAGAAGTGGGCACTCCTGGGGGCTTATGAGGGGAACCAGGAGTATATCCGCGCCGTGGTGATGGATAAGATGACTTCCCGGCTGGATGCCGCCAAGGGCGCACGCAGAAATGACATCGGTCTGGTGCTGCGCCATATTCCGGATGATGCGTATATTCCGAACAGGTCCGCTTCCGTACGGGATGCGTACAAGAAAGGTGACCAAAAGAAGATTCAGGAGAAGGAGGCTGCCAGAAATTTGGTAGAGAGCCAGATTGACGAGTATGTGCGCGTCCAGATGGCGTATTGGCGTGAACGGAATCCGGAGGCGAGCATTCACGACGACCGGATGCAGATTTTCAGATTTGCCGCAAAGAAAGCCAAAGAGTTGAACGAGTACGAGCATCCGGAAAAGCTGGATGTTGAGAAGAAGTCCAAGGAGATTTCCCGCGCTTTTGACAGTGAGGCCCAGGTAGGAGACACCAGGGAACGCACGCCGGATTCCGGGAAGGATTTCATCGACCGGAAGAATAAGGAGTGGAAGGAGTATCAGGAGAAGCAGGTTCCCTACACGCCGCAAGTGGAGGTCGTGAAAGACAGCGCCCCCCTGGCCGTCCCCATGTCCTTTGTGGCTGGCAGGCGCGCCGGGGCCTACGTACCCAAGGAAAAGTACCAGCAGCTTGTTCAGAAGTACGGAAGCCGCCCCTGTCTGAAAGCCACCATGGACCAGTCCAAGGCTTACAACGAAGTTCCTGTAGTGGGTTTTTATGAAGGCCCGAAGAGGGGGATTGAGCTTTCTGGCGACGAGTACGGCAACCGCCTGATCATGCTCGCGGGGGACAAGGGGAAAGCAACCGTCCGTTTTGCCCCCGAAGAGGTGCCCGGCATGATTGAGCCCGGCAATATTGATTTGAGTACACGGCCCGTCGTCAGCAATGCAGACGGCTCCATCAGTACGGTGCGTTCCATTTCCGTGGAGATGGACGGGAAGGAATACCTGATTCCTACCGTTTCCGAGGACGGCAAGGTTCTTTCCGAGGACGATGCCGTGAATCAGTTCAAGCAAACCGGTAAACACCTGGGCGTGTTCAATTCTCCGGAGGACGCGACGGCGTATGCCAGACAGCTCCACGAAGACCAGGAGAATTTTTATGCCCCGCAGCGACAAGGAACAATCAGCGTACTGAACCAGCCTGTTTCTTCCCCGCAGAAGGCCGCCCAAGTACTTTCTCCCGCTCTTCAACAGTACGAATCTGCCTTCCGGCGGGCCGGGGAGAAGTACGGTGTGGACCCTGATTTGCTGATGGCCATTGCCATCCACGAAACAGGCAACGGCACCAGTTCTGCTTTCCGGAACAAGAAGAATGCCATGGGAGTGAGTCCGTATGGCAGAGGTCCCCGGTCTTTTGAAACGGTCGAGGCCGGTATTGAGTACATGGCCGGACAGCTCGCCCGGAATTACCTGGGCAAAGGACTGGCAACAATTGCCCCCAT
>ENA-ORMC01000473-ORMC01000473.1-human-gut-metagenome-genome-assembly--contig:-NODE-473-length-13087-cov-7.0142_pt1 | contig 13087 bp, 6 predicted proteins | sample MGYA00243076_ERZ508842 | MGnify/ENA primary metagenome ERZ508842 (study PRJEB26277, sample SAMN04329816) | human gut metagenome | biome: human-associated habitat | host: Homo sapiens | place: USA... | reverse complement strand
TTATCCTTGTTGATCGCAGGGAATGGGAAACGGCAGATTCGGTATATGTGAGCCTCGTTATGCCGTACTATTCCCACGGCATCGTGGACGCCGGAACATCCAAGAGTTTCGTTTACGATCCCGGATTGAGAAGCCATCGGAACATCCATATCACCGAACACGGCGACCTGAATGAGATCTACCGCAGGACGTACAACGACACCACGCTGTATAAACCTATTAAGTGGAACTGGTACATTAAATTAGACCATTCACGATAACTTTTTTCTTTTTCCGCAAGTTGATTTTATAAAATTGCCGCCGAAAGTTCGTACTTTCGGAAAAAGATGTTATATTTGCAAATAAAAGAGTTATTTGACAGCATAGCAACGCAAAACGCTGAAATTCGCACAGTTGCTAAATCGTTACCTCTATTTCTCAAATAATTCGCTAAAAGTTTATTTCTCAATCGGTTAAGTCAAACCGACAAAAATCTATAATAACAAGATGAACGCAGCAAATATACAACCATACAGCAGGGCTGTAGTGAAACTGTTGAAAGGCATCGTAGAGAAAGACGATGTAGTTTGGAATGATTTACTCGACTACCAAAGCGAGATTCAGGACTATATCAGTGTGATGGGACTGGAACTCATCGTGAAAAAGGATGAAGGTTTTGCCTTTGTCAAGCAAATGAAATTGGACGAAGACAAAACATTGAACATGGTGTCGAGAAGGTCGTATGGTTTTGAGGTTTCGGTGATACTCATCGTGTTGAGGCAGATACTCGAAGACTTCGACAGCAATCCAACAGAGTCGCAGGCTTCGGACAAGTATGTAACTGCTACTGAAATAAAGGAAGAGGCAGAATTGTTTCTTCCCGCCACATTCAATCGTGCCAAGTTTGAGAAAGATCTTGACCGCTATATAGACAGCATAGCAGGCTTTGGTTTCCTGGTGGAAGCAAAGCATATTGAGGGTGAGAAGCGCTATAAGATACATCGCATCATCAAGGATAAGGTGACACTGGACGATATATTAGAATTTAAAAACAAACTTAATGACTATAATGCAGCAGATGAACCTATTTAATACCAGTTCGGAAGTGGCAGGCTTTAAGCTTGACTATTTGGAAGTGTGGAATTGGGGAACCTTTGACAAAAAAGTGTACCATATGAATTTGCATGGTAACAACTCGCTATTGACCGGAGCAAACGCCTCGGGCAAGAGTACGCTGATAGATGCTCTGCTCACGCTGATGGTGCCACTGAAGCGCCAACGATTTTACAATCAATCATCGGGTGTGGAGAAGAAGGGCAACCGTACAGAGGAATCGTACTTCTTTGGCAACTATGGCAATCAGCAGCAGGAGGGTGCAGCGAGCACAACCACGCTGAGATTGCGCGACAAAGGGGCTCGTTCGGTATTGCTTGCATCGTTCTGCAATGTGGACAAGCGCGTGGTGACGCTGTTTCAGGTGCGCTACTACACTGGCGAGGAACTAAAGGTACTGTTTGGTGTAGCCCGAGAGTCGTTGACTATAGAGCGTGACTTTTCAGAGTTTGACTTGCATGGCGATTGGCGCAAGCGACTGACGAAAAAATACAATACGAATGAAACAAAACGCACGATAGAGTTTTTTGATGGTCCGGTGGCATATGGCGAAAAGATGATAACCCTCTTCGGTATGCGTTCGGACAAGGCGCTTACACTCTTCAATCAGATAGTGGGTGTGAAAGTGTTGGACGATCTGGACAGTTTTATTCGTACGAATATGCTCGAGGAACTGCCGGCTGAGGAGAAGTATCAGGAACTGAAGGACAACTTCCAAAATCTGATGGAGGCTAAGACTAATATCGATAAGGTGAAGGAGCAGATTGCCCAACTGGAACCTATCAATGCATTGACAGAGGAACTGAAGGAGATAGACATACGCATAGTTGAAATGGAGCAGGAGAAGAGTGTGGCAGCCTATTGGTTTGCTGCGCGAACGGTGGATTTGTGCGACAAGGAGTTGGTGTGCTGCAAGAGCGACTTGAGGAAACTGGAAGATAGGTTGAAGGAGTTGAAGGTGCAGAAGGGTGAGCTGGAACAAGAGCAAATGCGCTTGACGGTGGCTATTGAGAAGGACGAGGTGGGTCAGCAGATACATGAAATTGAAAAGGAAATCAATCAGAGAGTGAGGATACGTGATAACCGCAAGGCCAAAGCCGAAGAATACGATAAGTTGGCAAAGCTGGTGAAGATGGAACAAAGTCCTGATGTAGAGGTATTCGAAATTAATCGTGCGACCGCCAAACGCGAGAAAGATGCTCTGCAAGTGACGATTGACAGGCAACTTATGGAAGAGAAGCGTCAGGCACAAAACCGTCAGGATGAAATCAGTAGCAACATAGAAGAACGAATGGCCACCATACGCTATCTGCAGCAGCATAAGAACAATATATCCGGTCGTGTGGCTGAGATTCGTGATGAGATACTGGAAGCTGTTGGTGCAACTACCGAAGAGATTCCATTCATTGGTGAACTGATATGTGTGAAGGATGATGAGCGTGATTGGGAATATTCCATTGAGCGTATTCTTCACAATTTTGCATTGCGGTTGGTAGTGCCGGAGAAGTATTACAAGCAGGTAAATGAGTATGTGAATGGTCATAATCTGCGAGGTCGTATCGTGTATCAGCGATACCAGGGCGCAGAGACTATTCGTGAGTTTGAGGATAGGACATTGAAAGCGGATTCGTTGCTCCGTAAGCTTGAATACAAGCCAATGTGTTTGTATTTGGATTGGCTTGAGGACAGGTTATTTGCTGAGTTCAACTATAGTTGTGTTGATTCGCTTGCGGACTTCAACCATCTGCAAGAGAAAGCAGTAACAAAAGAGGGGCTGATAAAGGCGAGAGGTGGTAAGCATGAGAAAGACGACCGACCAGAGATACGAGGCAAGGAACACTATGTGCTTGGCTGGGATAACAAGGAGAAAATTGCCGTGTTACAGGCAGAGGTGCGTCAGTTGCAGCAGGAAGAAAAGATGACAGCAGCTAAAGTCCGTAAGCTAGAGGAAGACATAAAGAATGCTCAGAAGAAGCGGGAAACCTATTTGACGCTGTTTAGTAAATACGATAAATTTGATGATATCGACTGGCAGTCGTGTGTACTAGTCATTCAGCAAAAGCAAGAACAGAAACGACAACTGGAGGAAGCCAATAATCGGGTGAAGATTTTACAGGAGCAATTGGCGGGGGTGAGAAAAGAAATCGGTTTACTTGATGATGAGAACAATGAAGCTATCAAAAAGAAAACATTATCGGAGAATCGTGAGAATAAGCTCAAAGAAAGGAGAAACGAAAGTAATTCAGCTTTGGCTCAAATAGGCGTAGTTGATACGGATACTTTTGAGTCGCAACACACAGATTTACTGAATGTGGCATTGGAGGATTTGAACGGAAAGCGTGACACGTTACAACATGAGATCGATTTAGCTTTGCAGAAACAGCGTGAAACGAAGAGTCGCAAGAATAGCGATTTGAAGAACCTGATTTATCGCTTCAAGAATCCCGCAGAGGAAATTACCATGAAGTATCACGATTGGCGTTCGGATGTGAGCCGTTTGCCCGAAGCCGTGGAGTTTATGGGCGAATATCAGGCCTATTACCAACGATTGCTTGACGAAGATTTACCAGGGTTTGAATCGCGCTTCAACAAGTATTTGCAGGAGAATATCATCAACAAAGTCAGTGCATTCAATGTATTCTTCCAAAACTGGTGTCAGTCTATCACCAAGACCATCGACCAATTGAATTCGTATCTTATAGGCATTGATTTCAAAGATGCTCCAAAGACTTATATCCAGTTGGTAGCAACCAAACGATTGAATGTGGATGTGAAGGAGTTTCAAAACCTGCTGAGCAGTGCAATACCTAATATTCATGAGATGAATTCAACAATCGATGGAAGCAAGATTCATTTCGAACAGCATATTGAACCGCTGATGTCTCGCTTACAGGTCGAATCATGGCGAAAGTCGGTGATGGATGTGCGTGGATGGTACACATATAAGTCGGAGGAGTTTTACCAAGACGATGGGCAGAAGCGTAACACCTATGAGGCGATGGGGCAGCTGTCTGGTGGCGAGAAAGCACAATTAACATACACGATTCTGGGATCGGCTATCGCTTACCAGTTCGGATTAACCAAGAGTGGATTAGATTCTTCGTTCCGCTTCATTGCAATAGATGAAGCTTTTCGCGCACAGGACGAGGACAAGGCACGCTATCTGATTTCGCTCTGCAAACAACTCCATCTGCAGTTGCTCGTGGTGACTCCGAGCGACAATATTCACATCGTGGAGAACGATATTTCGTATGTGCATTATGTGGAGCGCAAGGGCAACTGTTCTGTGCTCTATAATATGCCTATCAGTGAGTTTAAGGCAGAACGTGAAAGGAGTATGGAAGTATGATAACGGCAGTAGAAATACGTAAGAAGACTGAACGCAAGTATGTAGATTATTTGCGTTCGGTGGTAGCTGGCTCTGAGTTTGAGCCAATTGTGATCCCTTGCGACAAGAAGGCTAGCGCATCGATGGACGAGTATCAACGTGAACTGACGGACATCCGTTCGCAATCGAAAGAGGTGAAGGGCTTTGGTTACACGATTGAGTGGAAAACAGTGAAAACGAAAGCATTGGGCGAACAGGATCTGCCTGAGCGCGTGTTATTCGAGAGTGCATCGGACATTGAGCGCTTCTTGCAGAAGTGTGGTGAAGTATCACAGTTTCGTAAGGATGTGGCAATGTTGCTTGATGAGTTTCCGCAGCTTCGTTCATGGGTGGAACGCTATCCGCTGAAGGTGGTGGAAAATGCTTCCTTTTGGTCTGATTTGCTGAAAGTTTTGCGCTATTTTGTGGCAAACCCTTGTCCTAGGTTGTACATTCGTGAATTGCCCATTGAGGTGCATACCAAGTTTATTGAACGTAACAAGGGAGTGCTTCGTGAGTTGCTGGATATTGTCATTGTAGAGCATGTTTGTTCGGATGAGAAGGTGTTCGAGAAGCGCTTTGGATTGCGATACGATGAGTCATGGGTGCGGATTCGTGTGCTGGAAGCATCGATTGCGAATGAATACTTTTCTGGTGTAGACGATCTTACGATGCCTCAGAGTCAGTTCTGTGCGTTGTCGTTGCCTGTGCAAAAGGTGTTTGTGGTGGAGAATAAAATCAACTTCCTGACTTTTCCCAAGTTGGCAGGAAGTCTGCTGATTTGGGGGCATGGATTCACCATTGGCATCCTCAAGTCTGTTCCGTTCATGCGGCACGCTTCACTATATTATTGGGGCGACATTGATGCACAGGGCTTCGAAATTCTTTCGCAGTTCCGCAGTTATTTTCCCCAGACACAAAGCCTTCTGATGGATCGCACTACCTTTGACACATATTTTGAAGGCGACAAAGGCACACCAAGCAATGTATCAAAGCCTCTCCATCTTACCCCTGCGGAAGCCGCACTGTACGATCATGTCAAGTTTCACAACCTACGTCTAGAGCAAGAGAAGATTCCGCAAAAATGTATTAATAATATATTCAATAGTTTGTTAAAAAATGGCCAGGTAATATCTGAGGTCTAACGGATAGATGTAAAATTATTATGGCAACTTTAGCTGAATTGTACGAATTCCTTGAAACAAAACAGGATGATAGTCATCTTGACAGTAGATTCTCGTATGACGCATTTTTACCGGTAGAACAGCCAAAAGCACGTCTTGAGATTCTTACATGGTGGAAAATTGAACGGCTGATAGAGGATGAGAATTGTAATTTTGATAAGAATTTTATTGTATCTTATTTTGATGAACGTGTTAAAGCTACGAATAACCAGTTATTAAAATACAGATACAATTACTTTATTTCACTATTAACGAATGACAACCGCTATGCTAAGCAATCTATTGATGCTTTGATAGCGGTGATTAACACTTTATTGCCAAAAGACAAAGAAGATTATCCGCATGTAGCAGAAAAGGCTATAGAGGTTCTGATGTCACTGATAAAAAGAGTGAAGTATAAGATACCCGAGGCTACCGATTTGATTTGGGGCGTGTTGGAATCAGACTATGGATACCGCACAAAAATGGTTTGCATAAGGTTGGCTAAGGAAAAGGGTTTCTTTCCAAGTCGTGATGCAAAGAAAATCGTATGTTTGTGCAAGGATTTGTTGTCATTAGTCAAAGATAGCTAGCGTGAGAACTGCTGTGAGTTAGGTTTATTCTATTCATCAAAGATTCAGGGAGAGGCAAAGCCGTACATGAACTTTTTTTATGAAGCGTTGGGAGATATGGAAATGGGGCAATTAGTTGATCCGGCAACTGCACCAAATAATATTGCCATCCCATGGATGAACGAAGATCATTCCCAAAAAGCTATGGCGTTTTATCAGAAGGCGGGGTTGACCCAAAAAAGGAACAGGGCAGAACTGGCATTTCGAGAAAATAAGAAAAAAATGGTAATGCTGCATTTCAAAATTGAGAAGAAAACAGATAAGAAGATTGTTGAGTATTTTGGCAACTTGGAAAAGGAACTACTTGAAGGGAAACTAAGTTGGCTATTGGAGAATCTTTCATGTCCCGTTAGGTTTTTGTTTCCCTCTTACGAACAAATACGCCTACGAATGTCTGCAAGCAAATCTACGGTAGAAAAACTTGGCTTTGAGAATAAGATTATGGACATCAACGGAAACAGCAAGGACGCAGGTAAGGATTTCGATTTGCGTCAGAAATACGGTATATGGCTCATGAATATTGTGAGAAATACTGTTATAAATATGATTCTTACAGCAGTCAACATAAAACAATTAACCTATAGTAAATTGAGGAAATGGTTCCTAAAAAACACTTGTTTTGGTATTCAACTGGAATATACTAGATCAGGTCAAGTAGTTACGACCACATGGTTTTCGCAGATTGATTACGGAGTTGAAGCACTCATTAAACAGTATAATCGTTTTTTGCAAGGAAAACCAACTGATTGGCGATTGCCTGTGGATATTCTTTCCATACGTTTTGAAGGCATTCTGCGTGATATGGTTGGTGATTATGGAGGTTGTGTTACAAAAGTAGGACGAGATAACAGTATTTCTCAGGCATTACTTGATGATCTACTGAGAGAACCATGTTTACTGCAAATATTCAGAAAAGAAGATATTGAATTCTTTGAGTATGTGTTCACAGCTAAAGGATACAATATTCGCAATTACGTAGCACATGCGTTCTATATACCGCAAGATTACGGAATGATAGAGGCAACGCTTGTGTTTTTGTGCATATTGCGCTTGACGATGTTTAGTCCTAAAAGTAAAACAATAACGGCAAATATGAAGTAATTTTGCCGTTATTGTTATAATTGTAGTAGAAATACTGCTGCTTTTATGTTTTATTATTGCGGTATTGTCAGTATGCGGTATCTACTTACTGATTACCTTGGTGAACATAGCAACAATCATATCATTAGTGCTATTCTTCGCTGCTTGGTATTATTAAGATTAATCGAGGGCGATTATATCTGTGGTGGATCTACCTCTTCCCATTCCGAACAGAGAAGTAAAACCCGAAAGAGCAGATGGTACTGCAATGCGATGCGGGGAGTAGAAAGTCGCCCATTTTTATATTAGAGAAAGGAATAATAATGGACATTAGTTCTATATTATGGGGCTTCATAGCCTCTTATTTGGCAGGATCGTTACCTTCTTTGAGAGAATTCATTTCAACGAAGGATAAAACAACGTTGGATGAAAGGATTGAACAATGCTATCAGACAGCATTGGGACGATGGTGTGCAAACGATGCCGTCAGGCAGCGCATTGCCCAAAAACACTTTAATGACCTTAAACAAGTAAAGAAACTTTACTTGACAGAAAAGTGGGAAAAGGAGGGCGTGATTCTGAGTAGTCTTGCTAATTTATGGATTGAGGAATTAAGTAAGGATGAAGAAGTATCCTATTATATTACCACACAAGGAATTATTTTGAAAGATGAAAAATTAGACAAATTGACTGCGTCCCTGACAAATCAAGAAACTAGGAATGGGCAACGGATACGTAGAGGATTGACAAAACACAAAGCGGTAGATGGCTATATTCGCCGTTTCTGCACGTCTGACCAATCGGAGAACAACTTCATATATTACGTGCTTGGGAAAAAAGAACGTCATACATTGGCTGACTATGTTACGGGAGTAGAGGAGACTTCTACCAATAAGATTGTTCTGTATAGCAGTGCTCAGACAGGTAAGACAACAGAACTGAAACAACTATGCTGGGAATTGCAGCAAAGTGGTCTTTACCTTCCCGTGAGCTTTGAGGTTAGAACCAATACGAAACTTAAGAGAGACGATTTGCCGGAATCACAATACGTAGATGGCAGGGAGGTAGTTCTCGTAATTGATGCGCTGGATGAGGTAAACGGCCAGAAATATGAAGACTTGCTGGAGGAAATAGGAGGTTATGCTTACGAACACCCAGAAATGAAAATGGTGCTCTCGTGCCGTAGTAACTTCCGCAGGGAACGCCAATTGGAGTTATTTACAGAATTGTTTCTGGAAGAGTTAAGTATAGACGATGCCAGAGACTATGCTGCCAAACGTGAGGTTAATAGTGATAGGTTTATGAGAAGCGTCTTTGCCAATCAGTTGGAAGACTTCATCAAGAATCCTTTCTTCTTGAGTGTATTGATTGATGCATATAAAGGAAAGGGGAAACAACTTCCTAAGACCAAGGCGGATATATACAAACTATTTATAAAAAGCAGTTACGATAAAGAGGTAAAAGAAAAGAACGTATCACTATCTGCACAACATAGTTTTGAAGAGTCTGTTCGGCTACTGGAAAGAGTAGCCCTTGGGCTATCACTGATGAATGCCCAAAGTCTGAACAAGGAGGAACTGCGTATATGCTTGCAAAACGATGATAACAATGTGGAAGAATGTTTGCGATATGATCTTATTCGCGATGAGGGAGGTCAGTATTCATTTGCACACAACGCATTCCGCGAATGGCTTGTTGCCAATTATTTGAACAGATATGGTATAGAAAGAGCTAAGCAACTAGCCACACATCCCAATGGACGTATCAAGCCAGAATGGTATAACATCATTATGCTGTGGCTGTCAATGTATGGGAAAGATAAGAAAGAAGAAGTGTCTGCCATATTAAAATGGTTGAAGAAAGCCAGTCTGGATTTAATCATCTACATTGACCGAGATATGCTAGACTATGAAACTCGAAACGAAGTGTTCAAAGGGCTTTTATTGGAGTATAAATCGCTAGGCATTAGAATGTCGAACATTATGACGCACGATTATGAGGATTTGTGGCGATTTGCATATTCGACAGATACAGTGGGGTTCGTTGTGGATGAATTAAGTGATACAGAAACAGGAACGACTTATTATTCAGACTTGATGTGCCTGTGCTATTTCCTGAAATGGGATAGTTTGAAGTCTGATAGCGCTGATTTGACTGAAAAACTTTTCAGCGTGTTGGAGAAAAAGACAGCTGAATCACTAGAGAAAGAAGACAAATACCACGATTTGTCATTCTTGTATTTCGATAATCCCTTTTTTACTCAGCAGACCTATTTAGAACGCTTGTTTGCCATTGTAAAGGACTCAAACCACTATGATGCCATCAAATCGATGATAAGGCTGATAGGGGAGGCGGACAAGGCCGATGGATATATAGACTATATACTCGATAAAGAAGGGTATGTTCATAATCAACACAAGGGACATACTACACATATGGTAACTCGAACGCCCATCTATACAACCCTTGCCAAAGTTCGTTCTCTTCAGAGTGTAGAAAAAATCCTTACTCACACGTTCTATCATTCCCAATATGAATATCATGATGAGCAGGAAGAATATTCCAACATGATAAAAGGAGTGTTTGGAAGGGCAAGTGAATTCATCAAACAAGGACATACAGAACAGATAGGGATTATAGAGGCTTATTATAAAAAGGCCTTTAAAGAATATCACCGTCATTTTGATAATAATAGACAGACACAAGAATTGTTGATGGTTATTAGGGATTGTTATTTGACCGCCAGTTTACGAGAAAAAGGAAGAAAGACCTTTTATGAGAGACAGGCAGAACTGTTTGCTCCAAAAGAAGAATCCTCGAAGTGGGAAGATATCAGACAAGCCTATATTATGGCTGCTTTATGGATGACGGCAGAAGATGTAAAGGATGATTTTAAGAAGTTTGCAGTAGACAACAGTACAGACTGGGCCAAGGCCAGTTGGTATCAGGAAATACCCTATGCCGAAGTGGCGGAATGTGCAGAAATACTTTACAAGGAGAAGTTTCCACAGCCTGAAATAATAACCAAAGGGCGGGAGAGACGGCAACAAGCATTTATGGATTTTACAGAGTATCCTGTATTTAAGCAGATTGTGCTAGAAATGGTGACAGGATTGGACAATCATAGTTCCAGAAAAGAGTTCTATAAGAAACTGCGCGATCAAGACGAAGGATACAATCAGTATGCTTTCAGTTTTTTGTTGCTTTTCGTTGATGACAATAATTATTACAATATTGGAGAGATTGTCAAAGGTGTTAAGAACATGGATATTTATGAATCTTTCTTCATGAAGGAAGTGTCGGGAATGATGGATAGGTCTGATATGGATGTGTCTGTAACAGAGGAAATCAAGATTCGGGTTGTAAAATGGGCTAAAGCATCTGTCTTGAAACTGAGCGATGGAGAGCCCATATTCTTCTGGCGAGAAGCCTTGGGACTAATGCTGAAGGGTGAGTTTGAGATTCCTTCTGAGAAACTGCTCTCACTGCTTTGTTTTGGCAGTTATACAATTTCCAGAAAGGATTTTGATGAATATTATAGCCGTGAGTATTCCTTGTTTGAATATATAACAGAGAGAGTAGATTCTGTAACCCTAGCTCCTAAGGTGATAGAAAAACTACGGGCAAATATTGACAATGCAGAATACCCTTTGTTGTATTCATTCTCGAACTATATCATAGAAAACCAAATAGAGGAGGGGTATAGTCTTGTGCTTTGCTTCGCATTGTCTGGTTATTCATTGTCTGCAAACGTAATGGAGACTCTTGTTAAGAAAGGAATGAAAATAGAAGAGATAAAGAAAGCTGCATCGGGCTTGAAAGTGTCTGACAGACTATTCTGTTATTCAACACTTATAAGGAATACGCAGGAATCGGTTTGGGTGAGAGAAAGGCTGGAAGGAGAATACAAGAGTTTTAACGGATATGATTTAGAACATGCGGTACGTCTGTTGATAAGTATTGGCAGCATGGATGCGCTGGACTATCTTGTGACGCGCCCAGAAATGATAAAATATAGGGATGACTACCACTTTAACTATGACAATCCAAACGCCATTTCATCGCTATGCTATTTTATCCGCTACTGCTATGAGCATAAGATTGATGGTCATTTTATGCTGAATAGTATACTTAATTCTTTGGAAAGGATTGCCATAAAAAGCAAGGATGTATTGATGGAGGTGACGCAATACTTACGGCAGTTAACCCAAAGGGGCGAAATGTATAAATATCTGAACCGCTATATTATCGGGTTTGAAGATAAGTACTATGCAGCTTATTCTGGTATTAGCGATATCAATGAAGCTATGCGTATAGCAGATGGAGGACGCTTAACGAAAACAGAAGAGGAAAAAGCTGAAGAGATTCCGTGGAGAGAGGATGAAGGTATTTACATATCTTACAATTGGGAAGGTCATTCAGCACATATAGTGGATTATCTTGGATTTGTATTGGAGAATAGAGGGATTCCTTTTAAGTTGGACAAGAAAGATTGTCCTTATACGGTCAACATCAAGGAGTTTATGAATGCCATAAGGGCTGGGAAAACTGTAATAGTGGTACTGAGCAGGCCTTACTTAAGATCGAAAAACTGTATGTATGAACTATCGGGCATTATGGAAAATGTCAATTATAAGGATAGGATGCTGCCTGTGGTGGTTGATGATACGATAAGAGATGACGATTTCTATGTGGAACTGGTTAAGCATTGGAAAGAGAAGAAGGATAAACAAACAGAGATAGTAGAAAAGTTACGGGACCTTGATCCCGACATGGCTGAGCCTGAAGAAATGAAATTGAAAGAGATAGAGCAAGTGTATGGTCTGTTGAAGGTTATCAAAGAATATATAGATTGGGCAAATGCTGACAATTTGGATGCGTTAAGTTCGTCGCGATTTAAGAAGATCATAGACGAGATATATAAAAGAAGGGGGATAGAACATGAAGATATATCTGGATAATAATGTGCTTGTTGATATAGAATCTGGAAACACAGTCCAAAATTCTGTGTAAATGGAAACAGGATTCAGCTGTAAGTTGATTTTATATCTGGATTCTGTTTTCAAACATAAGCATAAATTGATTCATAATCAATCCCCAGTTATGAATAGGCTGTGTCCATTTCTTCTCAATCTCCATAAGCGATAGGTATACCATTTTCTTTACAGCATCATCTGAAGGGAATGAAAGCTTTGATTTTGTGTACTTTCTGATTTTCCCATTCAGGTTCTCAATGAGATTTGTGGTATAGATTATCTTTCTGATTTCCAGCGGGAACTGGAAGAAAACCGTCAGGTCATCCCATTTGTTCCTCCATGAAAGTATGGCATAAGGCCTAAATGGTCATCCATTTCACCTTCAAGCATTTTCTCCAATACCTGGGCATGCAATTGCTTGAGGAATTTGCTTACATCGGCTTCTGTCTTGAACTGGCTGATAAACTCCTTACTTAACACTTCGTCAGGTACTGCTTGATTCTTTTCTTTCATAATCTTCTTTATTTGGTAAATGTATAAAATAAAAAATACGGAACGCTATTTTGAACCCCCTATTTTCCATTTACACAAAATATTTTATAGTGCCTTTTTTAGCCAACATCCCTTAGAAATGGTTCTTTTACATAGTCATTGTTTTTGTTTATTTTCTTCTTTTTCTATGATTTTGCATACCTTATCTACCTCTTTTAGTGAAGGCATAATCTCAGGGTCTATCCATGTAAGAAAATCACTGATTATCGTATACATACCCTTCAC
>ENA-ORMC01000452-ORMC01000452.1-human-gut-metagenome-genome-assembly--contig:-NODE-452-length-13586-cov-4.74052_pt1 | contig 13586 bp, 10 predicted proteins | sample MGYA00243076_ERZ508842 | MGnify/ENA primary metagenome ERZ508842 (study PRJEB26277, sample SAMN04329816) | human gut metagenome | biome: human-associated habitat | host: Homo sapiens | place: USA... | reverse complement strand
AGAGGCGGTTGGCCTCGTGCTGGTCGTAGCGTATGCCGTCGGGCGAGGTGTAGATCACCTCGTCGTATTCCCGTTCCGCTTTGAGGGCTTCGATGCAGCGGTAGATCGGTTCGATCTTCATTACCATACCCGCCTCTCCGCCGAAGGGGTAGTCGTCCGTGGTGCGGTGCTTGTCTTCTGTGTAGTCCCGGATGTTGTGGATATGGATTTCGACCAGCCCCTTCTCCTGCGCACGCTTGAGGATCGATTCGTTCAGCGGCGAGGCGAGCAGTTCGGGTACGACGGTCAGGATGTCTATTCTCATGGCGTTAGCGTGCTTGGCGGAAGATGATGTCTTTTTCGGTGTCGGGGGCGAGCGGAATTTCCCGCCCGTTCTCGAGCGTGTAACCCTTGTAATCCAGTTCGGTGAAGAGTTCGATGATCTGCGGGCGGTTTTCGCCGCCCGTTTCGATCAGTACTGTCGGGCGGAAACGCTCCAGCAGAGGGCGCAGCTCGTGCATGACGATCAACTCATACCCTTCGACGTCGCACTTGACGAAATCGAGCCGCTCCAGCCCGGCGAAAAGCTCGCTGCCGCGCCGCATCCGGGCGGTGAAAGTGACGGCGCCCTCTCCGGCGGCATCGCCCACGAAGTTTCGTCCCGTGCCGAGATAACCCGTTTCGCGGGCGGAGTCGTTGCTCATGGTGATCTCTTTATTCTCGGCTCCCAGCGCGCAGTCGAAGATTTCGACGTTGCGGCAGCCCCGCAGGTTGCGGCGCAGCACCCGGCAAACGACCGGGACGGGTTCGACGGCATGGACCCTGCCTGCGGTGCCGACGATTTCCGAGAGAGGACGGGCGTAATAGCCCAGATTGGCTCCGATGTCGATCGCCGTGTCGCCGGCTTTCGCCAGCCGGGGCAGGTGATAGACGTATTCGGTCGCCGCGCTGCGCCGTCCAAGCCCCAGCCGGTAGCTGATGAAAAAGAGGCGGCTCACCGCCCGCAGATAACCTTCGAGCGGAAGCGTCCGGTAGAGGATTTTGTGGAGCAGCGCTTTCATAACGGACCCGGACGGAATTAGTTCTTGTAGTTCACCTCCTGGTTGAGGACTTCGGTGACGAAGGGATTGTAGAGCACTTCGTGGCCGATGGTGGTTTCAGGGCCGTGTCCGGGATAGACGCGCACTTCGTCGCCCAGCGGGAGCAGGTTGTCCAGGATCGAACGCATGATCCACGAATAGTCGCCGCCCGGCAGATCCGTGCGTCCGATGCTTTCGCGGAAGAGGGTATCGCCCGTGAAGAGGCTCTTCGATTCGGGTTCGTAGAGCGATACGTGGCCCGGCGTGTGGCCCGGCGTGCGGATGACGCGCAGGACGGTGTGGCCGAATTTCACTTCTTCTACCTTGTCCAGATCGATGTCGATGGTCGGCATGGCGTTGATTTTGACCCCGTAAACGGTCGATCCCACCGCATCGGTGTCCAGCATGAAGGCGTCCTTGCCCGAGAGGGCGAAGGGAATGCCGTAGGTCTTGCGCAGATGTTCGACGCCCAGCACGTGGTCGAAATGACCGTGCGTATTGACCGCCAGCACCGGTTTGAGCCCGTGTTCGGCGAGGAAACCGTCGAGTGCGGCATCTTCTTTGGGGGTGGAATTTCCGGCGTCGATGACCGCGCACTCCTTCGTGTCGTCCCAAACGACGTAGGTGTTCTCCTGTATCGGATTGAAAGTCAGGCAGGCGATTTTCATGATATGTGAAATTTATTTAAGGTACAAATATAGCGATATTTCGCGGATAATCGCTATTTTTGGAACCGGAGCGCCGGAAAGAAACGGCGCTGCCGGAGCGGGCGCAGAGGTCCTGGAACAGTAATTTGTTGAAAGTCAAAACAGAGAGAAGAATGAAGATACGTTTACTGAAAATTTTTGCGGCGGTCGCCGTGCTGCTGTCGTTCGGAAGCTGTTCGTTGCTCAAGGTGTCGGTCGATACGGGCAACCCGCCGCTTCCGGCTTCGGAGGCCAATACCCGGATGATGACCCGGGGATTTTATTACGACCTGGCGGACGAGATCGCCCGCACGGCCGATTCGGTCGCGGCCGCATCGTCGGAGATTCCGGTGCGGATCCGGGCGATCCGGTGGAAGATGCAGGCGACGCGGGCCGCCGTTACCGCCGTCATGCAGTCCAACCCCGACGTGGCGCTCATCGACACCTGGCTGCTCTGCGTCCGCATGGACAGCGCTTTCCGCCGCCTGCCCGATTCGCTGCTTTTCGCCGGGCAGACGCCGCTCGTGCGCAAGGTCGTGGCGCGTCTGGACAAGAAAGCCGAACACCTGGCTTCGACCCTGCTTGCGCCGGAGAAGTTCGCGTTGATGCAGGAGTTCGTGGGGAATTATATGCAGGCGAATCCCGTCACGGGGTCGCAGTTCACTCCGGTCAATACGACCCTGCCCTGGATCGAATTTCTCCAGTCGAAAGGCGTGGAAACGCAGTATAACGTAGGCTCCATCTCCGATGTGATCGCCGATCTGGGCGACCGTTTCGGCGGCCAGTCCGAGCAGATGGTCAACAGCATCGGCTGGTCGAAGGATATTTTCGAGTTGCAGATGCAGCAGGACAGCGTCCGCAACCGGCTGACGCGGCAGCTCGACAGCCTGGAGCGTAATTTCGACCGCATCGTGACGGTCATGGAGCACCTGCCGCAGATCGCCGATTATATGGGCAAAAGTCTGAATACCGAAGTCGCAGCGCTCATCGAAACGTTGAACGGTGCCGTGGACAACGCATTTGCCGACCTCGACCGCCAGCGTGCGGAGTTGCAGGGTTATATTTCGGCCGAGCGCAAAGCGCTGGTCGATCAGGCGCAGCAGGCGGTCGATGCGGCGGTACAAAATGCGATGGACCGGGTACCGGCTCTGGTGGCCAAGCTCCTCGCCTGGATCGTGCTTTTCGCCGTCATCATGCTGGGCGTGCCGTTCGGCATCGGTTTCTGGCTGGGACGGGTGCGCGAACGTGCCAAAACCAGGAAAACGGGCGGCGCATAGCGGAAAATTCGTACCTTTGCGTTCTAAATCCGAATGCGATATGGCTCGAAAGAAAGCGAATTATCCCCTGATTGAGGGGCTTGAGATAACGACGCTGGCCGCCGAAGGCAAGGCGATGGGGCGTTACAATGACGTGGTGGTCTTTGTGCCGATGACCGTGCCGGGCGACGTGGTCGATGTGCAGATCCGCTCCAAGCGCCGCCGGTATATGGAAGGTTTCGTCGTCAATTATGTGAAGCGCTCGCCGCTGCGCGAAGAGCCGTTCTGCGCCCATTTCGGGGTCTGCGGCGGCTGCAAGTGGCAGAATCTGCCCTACGCCGAACAACTGCGTTTCAAGACCGAGCAGGTGCGCGACCAGCTTGCCCGCATCGGTAAGGTCGAGCTGCCCGAAATCGCGCCCTGCCTGCCCTCGGCCGAAACCCGTTTTTACCGCAACAAGCTGGAGTTCACCTTCGCCGAGCGGCGCTGGCTCACCTACGAGGAGATCGCCGAAAAGGGCGAGATCGCCGATGCCCCGGCGCTGGGATTCCACATCCCCGGTATGTTCGACAAAGTGCTGGACATCGAAAAATGCTGGTTGCAGCCCGATCCGTCGAATGCGATCCGGGAAGAAACCCGGCGTTTCTGCCTCGAACACGGCTATACGTTCCACAATCCGCGCGAGCACCGGGGGCTGATGCGCAACATGGTCGTCCGCACCGCCTCGACGGGCGAGGTGATGGTGATCGTGGTTTTCCATGCCGACGAGCGGGAGAAGATCGCGGCCCTGCTGGACCATCTGGCGGCCGCTTTCCCCGAAATCACGTCGCTGTTCTACGTAATCAACGAGAAGTTCAACGACTCCACCGGCGACCTGGAACCCGTCTGCTACCGGGGCAAGGATCACATCATCGAGCGGATGGAGGGGCTGCAGTTCAAGGTCGGACCCAAGTCGTTCTATCAGACCAATTCGGCGCAGGCGTACGAACTTTACAAGGTCGCGCGCGACTTCGCCGCCCTGACGGGAAAAGAGATTTTATACGACCTTTACACCGGCACGGGTACGATCGCCAACTTCTGTGCGGCGCGGTGCGCGAAGGTCGTGGGCGTGGAGAACGTGCCCGAGGGGGTCGAGTACTCCCGCATCAATTCGACGCTGAACGGCATCGGGAATACGGTGTTCTATGCTGGCGATATGAAAGCCGTGCTGAGCGACGAGTTCATACGGCGCAACGGCCGTCCCGACGTCATCATCCTCGACCCGCCGCGTGCCGGAGTCGATGAGCCGGTAATCGACGTGATCCTGCGGGCGGCGCCCGAGCGGATCGTCTATGTGAGCTGCAACCCGGCTACGCAGGCCCGCGACCTGGCCCTGATGGACGGCGCGTATCGCGTCGAGGCGGTGCAGCCGGTCGATATGTTCCCCCATACGCACCACGTGGAGAACGTGGTGAAGCTCGTCCGCCGGTAGGCGGCTCCTGTTCCGGGGCGGTTTTTATACTATCGGCTCCTGTTCGGGCGTTATATTTGCAGTACTATTTCAAAAACGAATGAAACGTATGAAAAAATGGATGATTTTAGCGGCGGCGGTCGTATTGGCTGCGCCGGTGTTCGCTCAAACCCAGGAGGCTTTTCCGAGTTATATTCAGGTGAACGGACGTTCCCAGATGGAGGTTACGCCGGATGAATTCTATCTGTCGATCGTAATCAACGAGCGCGAGTCGAAAGGAAAAATTACGGTCGAAACTCAGCAGCGGCAGATGATCGATGCCCTGAAGAAGTTGGGCGTCGATGTCGAGAAACAGCTCAAGGTGGCCAATATGTCGAGCGATTTCTACAAGAAGGCCAGCTCGCTGACCACCGCCAAATACCAGTTGCTGCTCCATTCGGCGGCCGAAGTAGGTGACGTGACCGCCGCCCTGGGCGATCTGGGCATCTCGAACGTCGGTATCGTACGCGTGACCCGTTCGGACATCGATTCCCTGAAGGAGCAGGTGCGCCTGGATGCCATCCACAACGCCAAGTCGTCGGCCGAAGCGCTGGCCGGGGCGATCGGGCAGAAGATCGGAAAATGTTTCTATATCTACGATTCGAATTACGACGTGGCTCCGCAGTATTACGACAATATGATGATGGTGCGTTCGAAGGCGATGATGGCCGACAGCGCCGAAGCGGGTGCGCCCGAAGAGCCTTCGCTCGATTTCAAAACGATCAAGCTGGAGTATAACGTCCAGACCAAGTTCGTCCTCGAATAATCGGGGTTATCGTCGGAAATGAATTGGCAGGCCGAATTTTTGGATAACCCGGAAATTCGGCTTACCTTTGACCACTTTCCCTTTTTTCAAAAGCAAGGAATTATGGAGAACAGATTCAGTTTCGATTACCAGCACTACGACTCTCCGGAGGGGATGCCCGCCGGGGACCGGGAGTTGGTGGAGGAGGCTCGCCGGGCCGTCGCCCGGGCGTACGCTCCCTATTCCAAATTCCGGGTAGGCGCTGCGGCCCGTCTGCGCAGCGGGAAGATTCTCTGCGGCAGCAACCAGGAGAGCGAGGTGTTTCCTGCGGGCATGTGCGCCGAACGGTCGTTGCTGTTCCATGCCGGAGCGTGCCATGCCGACGATCCGATCGAGGCGCTGGCCATCGCTTCGGAGCCGTCCGAGCGGGAGTGCTATCCCTGCGGACAGTGCCGCCAGGTGCTGCTCGATGCGGAGCGTCGCCAGAGGTCGCCGATCCGTATCATCATGTCCGGTGCGGGCGGAGCCACGGTGGTGGATTCGGCCGTGCGGCTGCTTCCTTTCACGTTCCAGTTATAATCCGCTTCGCAATTACGCTCCGTTTCCGATGTTCGCTCCCGAAGATATTCTGTACGAGGACAACCACCTTTTGATCGTCAATAAACGGTGCGGCGACCTGGTGCAGCCCGATCCGTCGGGCGGCGATGCGCTCGAACGGCAGATCAAGGAGTTCATCCGGCGGCGCGATGCCAAGCCCGGCGAGGTGTTCCTCGGCGTGGTGCACCGTATCGACCGTCCCGTGAGCGGAGCCGTCATTTTCGCCAAAACGTCGAAAGCCCTCGCCCGCCTGAACGAGATGATCCGCCGGGGCGAGATCAAAAAGACCTATTGGGCGCTTACGGAGAGCCGTCCCGATCCCGAAGAGGGAGAGTTGTGCCACTATATCCTGCGTAACGAGAAAACCAACCGTTCGCGGGCGCTCGATGCGCCCCGGGGCGATGCAAAACTGGCGAAATTGCGTTACCGCACCCTGGGGGCGAGTACCCGTTATACGCTGGTGGAGGTCGATTTGCTGACGGGGCGCCACCATCAGAGCCGGGCGCAGCTCTCGAAGATCGGCTGTCCGATTAAGGGCGACTTGAAATACGGGGCCCGCCGTTCGAATCCCGACGGAGGCATTTCGCTCCATTCGTACCGTGTCGATTTCATCCATCCCGTGCGGCGCGAGCGGATCGTCGTGACGGCGCCCGTGCCGAAAGAAGATAATCTCTGGGCGTTCTTCGCTCGACAATTTTCATTGTTGCCATGCGAATTTTGATTCAACGGGTGCGCCGTGCGTCGGTTTCCATCGGCGGAACCCTCAAATCGGCCATCGGACCGGGGCTGTTGGTTTTCGTCGGTACCGAAGCCGCGGACGGCGAGGAGGATATGGAGTGGCTTGCGGGTAAACCCACCCGGCTGCGGATTTTCGACGACGAAAACGGGGTGATGAATCTCGACGTGCGGCAGGTCGGCGGCGAAATATTGGTGGTGAGCCAGTTCACGCTGCATGCCTCGACCCGTAAGGGCAACCGCCCGTCCTATATCAAGGCGGCCCCCGAAGCGATTTCCCGACCTTTGTACGAGCGGTTCGCCGCCGGTGTAGGCCGTGCGCTCGGGCGCGAAGTCGCCACCGGGGAGTTCGGAGCCGATATGCAGGTAGAGCTGGTGAACGACGGGCCGGTGACGATCTGGATCGACTCCCGACAACGCGAATGACTTCAGTTATTTCAAAGATAGTGAAAGATGAGCGCAATCGTGCGGGCTTGCACGCAGAGATTGCCGAATCGGATCCTATCTGAGGCTATGTCAAAGATATAAAAAGTTTGTTATGAAGAAGTATTTTTTGTGTATGGTCGCTTTGCTGTCGCTGGCGATCGTAGCCTGCGAAAATGACGATACGGCGCCTGCGCCGGCCGTGCGTCCGACTTTCGATCTGATCGACGCGCAGCCCGATGTGACGAGTGCGGTCGTGGCGGCCAACATCGAATCGAAGGGCGAAGCGCCCATCTCCGAAGTCGGCTTCTCCTATCAGGAAGCGGGCGGGGAGTACGTCGATGTGGTTTGTACGAATTTCAAGGACGGTCTGGCCCGGCAGACTCTGACCGGCCTGAAGCCCGACATCGAATATCGTTGGTACTGTTATGCCGTCTTGGGCGGCGAGCGGTTCAATGCGTCGCTGTCGAAAACGTTCAGGACCCTCAAGGAGGGGGAGGTGCCTCCGGCTCCGACGCCCCAGTTCGGCAAGCCTTCGGCTTCCGAGGTGCAGGCTACGAGCGCATTGCTCGCGTGCGCTTATCTATATACCGGTGATGCGGCCGATATTGCCGAAGCCGGTTTCGGATACAAGCCTGCGGCATCGGCCCAAACGGGATATACTATGGTAGAGATTACGCCGGACGACTCTTCGTTGTCGGCCCGTCTGGAGGAGCTGACGCCTGAAACGGCTTACGAGTTCTATGCCTATCTGGTAATCGACGGAAAGAATTACACCAGCGAACGGGTTGTTTTCACCACGTTGAAGGAGGGCGAGCAACCGGGAGCTCCGCAGTTCGAAACGCCTTCGTCGTCCGGGGTTTCTCCGACCGGAGCGACGCTTGCCTGCGTTTATGAGTACGAAGGCGACGGCGATGTTGCGGAAGCCGGCTTCGGGTATAAGGCCGGTGCGCAGGAGGAATATACCGAGGTGAAGGCTGCTTCGACGGCTTCGCCCCTGACTTATGAGCTGAACGGACTCGAACCCGAAACGAAATACGATTTTTATGCGTATGTCGTTATCGGCGACGAGCGTTATACGAGCGCCGTCGCGCAGTTCACGACCCTTAAAGCGGGTGAAAATCCCGAGCCGGAGTTCGGTCCCGTCGCTGCGACGGATGTGACCGCTTCGTCGGCCACCCTGACGGGCAGCTTCACCTATGAAGGCGAAGAAACGGTCGGCATCGAAGTAGGATTTGCTTACAAAGCCTCCGGTGAAACGGATTACGCCACGAAAACGGTGACGGCTTCGTCGGGAGATAAGAGTGCGGCCATCACCGGATTGAGCGCCGCGACCACCTATACGTTCCACCTGTACGCCTCGATCGGCGGCAAGCAGTATCGGAGCCAGGAGGGTACTTTCACCACCGAGAGCGGAACAGTCCCCCCCCCGGAAAACGTTTATCGTACCGGCTGGGCCGAGTTGCCGGTGGAGGTGCAGAACAGCGACTACTACTATGCATACCATATTTGTCCCGATTTTTCGGTAAACGGACATCGGGCACGTAATATCTCGATTTGTTACAGTGCAGAGCACCATTGCCCTGTTTGGGTTTCGGGGCCGGTGCACAGTTGTTACAAGGGATCCAACGGAAATAGGAATTACGGTCCGGATCCGGTCATCCCTTCGAGTATTCAGCCTAAAAATAAAACGGTTGAAGGTTCCTACAACAAAGGGCATATGATTGGGAACAATGAACGTTCCAAAACAAGCGGCATGAATAAGCAGGTTTCCTACTATACGAATATGGCTCCGCAGCACAGCAGTACATTCAATACGGGTGGTGGCGCATGGAATAATTTGGAGGATCAGATCGATGGTTATTGGTGTAGGGATACACTCTATACGGTTGTGGGGTGTTATTTCGAAACATGGACCGATTCTTACGGCAACACAGCTCAGCCCAAGCGCACTGGTTTCGGCGGTGTTCAGGCCAGTGTTCCGACCATGTTCTATACTTTGTTGTTGCGTACGAAAAAAGGAAATACGGAAAAGTCGGTGATGGAGTGTTCGCGCGAGGAGTTGCAGTGTGTCGCTTTCGTAATGAGTCATGCGATGCAAAAAGAACACGAACCTGAACGACGCGACATGCGGAGTGTGGCGGAAATCGAGCGATTGACGGGCTTTACCTTCTTCGCCAACGTGCCGAATGCGCCGAAGGATACCTACAATCCGTCGGACTGGGGCTTGTAGCGTTCCGAATGGAAACCCGGGTCTATTCTTGGGGCGACGGCCGACCCTGGCACAGCTACGCGGCGTATTGCCGGCGACATTTCGGCGGTCGGGTGCGTAAGATCGCGGTGGATGCCGGCTTGAGCTGTCCCAACCGGGACGGAACGATCGGATCGGAGGGGTGTACGTTCTGTGATAACAGGGCGTTCACCCCTTCCTACTGTTCGCCCCGGAAGAGCCTGGCGCGGCAGATCGACGAGGGAATCGCTTTCCATGCGGCCCGAGGGCGGGACGAAGGGCTTTGTCTGGCCTATTTCCAGCCTTTTTCCAATACGCACGCTCCTGTCACGCGACTTCGGGAGCTTTATGCCGAAGCGTTGGATCATCCCCGGATTTCGGGACTGGTGATCGGCACGCGGCCCGATTGCGTGGACGACGAGAAGTTGGATTTGCTGGCGGAGCTGGCGCGGAAACACTATGTGGCGGTCGAATACGGCGTCGAATCCACCTGCGACGAAACATTGCGGGCCGTCCGTCGCGGCCATGACTTCGCGGCGGCCCGGCAGGCTATTGCGGCGAGCGCCGCACGGGGGTTGCACGTCGGGGCCCATTTCATTCTGGGGCTGCCCGGCGAAGACGACGAAATGCTTCTTCGGCAGGTGGAGCGGATCAATGCCCTGCCGCTCGAAACGGTCAAGTTCCACCAGTTGCAGCTCGTTCGGGGAACGGCCCTTGCCGCCCAATACGACGCCGAGCCCGGCCGCTTCCGCCTGCGTACCTCCGAGGAGTATCTCTCGCTGGTGGTCGAGGTGTTGCGGCGGCTGCGTCCCGATATGGCTGTGGAGCGTATCGCCAGCGAAGTGCCGATGGGATTTCACCACTTGACGCAGTGGCATTTAACGCGGGTTTCCACCCTTTGGTCCCTGCTTGAAAAAAGATTAACGGCACGGAACGCGTATCAAGGCGAAATTTTTATACCTTTGCGCCGTTAAACCTTAATTGTTCAAAGAAAAATGACTCTGTTGAAGGAAAAAATAACTTTCGGGACGATTATGGGCGTAGTACGGGAATATTTCGTGATGACGATCGGTATTCTCCTCTACACGTTCGCGTGGATCGCCTGTATTCTGCCCGCACACGGTACCGGCGGCGGTGCCACGGGTGCGGCGCTGGTGTTGTGCGGGGCGATCGAAAACCTGTTCAACTTCCAGATTAACATCGGTACGATGGCGTTCATCGTCAATGGTATTCTGCTGCTGTTCGCAGGTTTCATCATTGGTTGGAATTTCGGTATCAAGACGATTTTCTGTATCATCGTGCTTCCTGCGTCGCTGAACTTTTTCCAGGAAACACTGCCCGGCGTGCAGGCGTGGCTCGCGGAACTGGGCGTTATCCCACCCGATGCGATCAGCCTGTTCGGTAATCTGGAACCGCTGCTGCTGGTCATCATGGGCGGTATGCTGTCCGGTGTGGGTATCTATATGTGTTTTCGTCAGGGCGGTTCGACCGGCGGTACGGATATCGTGGCGCTGCTGATCAACAAGTATCATCCGATCAACTACGGCCGTGTCGTGCTGGTGACCGATTCGCTTATCATCTGTGCATCGCTGCTGGTGGGCAACGGCATCGAGACGGTGATCTACGGCTTCCTGCTGACGGCGGTATTCGGTCTGAGCACCGATGCGTTGCTGGCGGGCAACCAGCAGTCGAATCAGATTCTGGTCATCAGCCATGAGCACGACCGTATCGCCGCAGAGATCGTCGAGAAGGCGCATCGCGGGGTGACGATGCTCAACGGCATGGGATGGTACACGAAAGAGTCGTCGCAGGTAGTGATGGTTATTTGCCGCAAACGCGAAACGGCCGACATCCTCAAGATCGTCCGCAACCTCGACCCCAAGGCGTTCGTTTCGGTGGCTTCGGTAACGGGTGTTTACGGACAGGGCTTCGGTATCATCGACGGCGGTATGCTCAACGGTATGAAGAAGAATTAGGGAATCTTCTTCGATTTGAAATAATACTCCTCGTCGATCCGGCGGGGAGTATTTGTTTTCCGGGAATAATGCGTAACTTTACCCGAAGAAAAACCGAATTGATTCCGTCGTTTTGCGGTTGCGGCTCGGCTCCGGACGGGCCGGTCGGTTCCGCAGCCTGAAAGCACTCCTTTTCGATCCTGCTACGACCATGCGCTATGCCGACATCGTACTTCCTCTGGCCCAGCCTCTCTACACCTTTGCGGTGGCGGAAGGCGTGACGCTTTGCGAGGGGATGGCCGTAGTCGTGCCTTTCGGCCGATCGAAGATCTACACGGGCATCGTCTGGCGGCTGCACGACCGGCGCCCCGATTTCAAGACCGTCAAGACCGTCTCCCGCGTGCTCTACGGTACGCCTCTGCTCGACGAGCGGCAGCGCCGTTTCTGGGAGTGGGTCGCCGATTATTACATGTGCACGCTGGGCGAGGTGATGCGCGTGGCGCTGCCGTCGCTGATGAAGCCGAGCGGACACGGCGAGGAGGAGTTTGCTGCCGACGAGTTCCGGCCCCGCCGGGAGTGGTTCGTGGCCCTGGCCGGCGAAGCGCTCACCGCCGACGGGCTGGCCGCCGCGCTGGAACGTATGGGGCGTCGTGCCCCCCGGCAGCGGGAGGCGCTGGAGGAGTTGGCTGCCCTTGCGCCCGACGGGGCGGAAGTCGCCCGGAGCCGACTCGCCGCCGATCGGACGGCTCTCGCTCTCCTGGTGAAAAAGGGGTTATTGACCTGTATCGAACGGGAGGTCGCACCCGGTCCGGTGACTGGCGGTGCGCAGTTTCGTCTGCCGACGCTTTCCGCTGCGCAGCGGAAGGCTGCCGAGGAGATCCGTGCCGTGTTTGCCGATCGCGCGACCGTGCTGCTGCGGGGTGTCACCGGTTCGGGCAAAACGGAAATTTATATGCACTTCGCTGCCGAGGTGCTGGCCCGGGGCGGACAAGTGCTGCTGCTCGTGCCGGAGATCGCTCTCACGGCCCAGTTGGTCGATCGGCTCCGGCAGGTTTTCGGCGAGCGGGTGATCGCCTATCATTCGAAACTCACCGACCGCAAGCGTACGGAGCTTTACCTCCGCCTGCGGGATTCTGCGGGCGGCGAGCTGGTGATCGGGGCCCGTTCGGCGATCTTCCTGCCGCTGCGCCGCCTGGAGCTGGTCGTGGTGGACGAGGAACACGATCCCAGTTACAAACAGACCGACCCGGCGCCCCGCTATCAGGCACGCGACTGCGCCGTGCTGATGACCCGACTGCTGGGGTGCCGTACGCTGCTGGGCAGCGCTACTCCGTCGCTGGAGAGTTATCTAAACGCTGCGACCGGAAAATACGGCAGCGTGGTACTGGCCGAGCGTTACGGACCGTCGCGGATGCCGCAGATCCTCGTGTCCGATACGATCCGTGCCGTGAAACGCGGCGAGCGGCATGCCCATTTCAACAAATTGCTGCTCGACCGTATGGAGGAGACCCTCGGCGGAGGCGGTCAGGCGATGCTTTTCCAGAACCGGCGGGGTTTCGCACCCTATGTCGAGTGCCGGGAGTGCGGCTGGACGGCCCGCTGTCCGGATTGTAATGTGACTCTCACGCTCCACAAGGGAAGCGGTCGTATGGTCTGTCACTATTGCGGTCATACGGAGCCTGTTCCGGCCAAGTGCCCCCATTGCCGGGTGACCGAACCCGTGCCGATGGGCTTCGGGACGGAAAAGGTCGAGGAGGAGATCGCCCGCGTTTTCCCCGAGGCGCGGGTCGCCCGGCTCGACCGCGACAGCGTTACCTCCGAGCGTGCTTTCCGGCAGATCGTCGAGGCCTTCGCCCGGGGCGACGACGATATTCTGGTGGGGACGCAGATGATTACCAAAGGATTCGATTTCGGCGGCGTGGAGCTGGTCGGTGTGCTCAACGCCGACAATCTGCTCAACAATCCCGATTTCCGCTCGGCGGAGCGTGCGTTCCAACTGCTGATGCAGGTGGCGGGCCGCGCCGGTCGGCGCGAAAATCCCGGAACGGTCGTGATCCAGACCGCCGAGCCGGGACATCCCGTCTTGCAACAGGTGATTGCGGGCGATTACGAGGCGATGGCTCGTCAGCAGCTCGCCGAGCGGAAGGCGTTCTTCTATCCGCCCTATGCACGGCTCCTGAACCTGCTGTTGCGCCACCGCGATCCCGTGACGCTGCGCCGTGCGGCCAACGCCCTGGCCGCCGCCCTGCGCGAACGGTTCGGGCGACGCGTGCTGGGACCCACGGCCCCGCCCGTCGATCGGGTGCGGGGCGAGTATCTGGCGACCCTGCTGCTGAAGATCGAGGCGGGGGCTTCGCTGGCCCGGGCTCGCGAGGCGGTGCGCGGGATTCTCGATCGGGTGGTCGAAAGTGC
>ENA-ORMC01000451-ORMC01000451.1-human-gut-metagenome-genome-assembly--contig:-NODE-451-length-13609-cov-5.16357_pt1 | contig 13609 bp, 10 predicted proteins | sample MGYA00243076_ERZ508842 | MGnify/ENA primary metagenome ERZ508842 (study PRJEB26277, sample SAMN04329816) | human gut metagenome | biome: human-associated habitat | host: Homo sapiens | place: USA... | reverse complement strand
CATACCGTGAATTTCTGCTCGATGCGCTCCGTCCCGAAATTCACGGTATGGTACACTGCTCCGGCGGTGCGCAGACCAAAGTGCTGCACTTTGTCGGAGATAACTGCCGCGTTGTCAAAGACAACCTTTTCCCCGTTCCGCCGCTGTTCAGGACCATCAAGGAGCAAAGCGATACGGACTGGAGCGAAATGTACAAGGTATTCAATATGGGACACCGTCTGGAAGTATATCTTTCTCCTGAGCATGCGGAAGAAGTGATTGCCATCAGCAAAAGCTTCAACATCGATGCACAGATTGTAGGACGTATCGAAGAGAGCGATAAGAAAGAACTGATTATCAAGAGTGAATTCGGAGAGTTCAGATATTAATGCCGACTTGTCATCTCGTAACATTACCACTTTAATTAAATGGCAGATAACAACACCATATTAGAGAAACTGGAAGGCCTCGTTGCCCGCTTCGAAGAAGTGTCCACACTGATTACCGACCCGGCGGTGATTGCCGACCAGAAGCGCTACGTCAAACTCACCAAAGAGTACAAAGAACTGGGCGACCTGATGAATGCCCGCAAAGAGTACATGCAGGTACTGAACGGCATCGAGGAAGCCAAAGAAATCATCGCTAACGAAACCGACGCCGAGATGCGTGAAATGGCACGCGAAGAACTTGATGCCTGCCAGGCACGCCAACCTGAACTGGAAGAAGAGATAAAGCTCCTGCTTGTCCCCGCCGACCCGCAGGACAGCCGCAACGCCATTCTCGAAATCCGCGGTGGTGCAGGTGGAGACGAAGCCGCCATTTTTGCAGGCGACCTCTTCCGCATGTACACCAAGTATTGTGAGGCTAAAGGCTGGAGACTGGATATATCCAGCGCCAACGAGGGCGCTGCCGGCGGTTTCAAGGAAATCATCTGCTCCGTAACGGGAGACAACGTATATGGCACGCTGAAATATGAATCGGGCGTACATCGCGTACAACGCGTGCCTGCCACCGAAACGCAGGGACGTGTACACACATCCGCTGCATCCGTGGCGGTACTGCCCGAAGCCGAAGAGTTCGATGTAGTCATCAACGAGGGAGAAATCAAATGGGATACCTTCCGAAGCGGCGGTGCGGGCGGTCAGAACGTAAATAAGGTAGAATCCGGCGTACGCCTGCGCTATAACTGGAAGAACCCGAATACGGGTGTCGTAGAGGAAATTCTCATCGAATGTACCGAAACGCGCGACCAGCCGAAGAACAAAGAACGCGCCCTGTCGCGCCTGCGTACCTTTATATACGACAAGGAGCACCAGAAATACATTGACGACATCGCTTCCAAGCGCAAGACAATGGTCTCTACCGGTGACCGTTCGGCAAAGATACGTACCTACAACTATCCGCAGGGACGTATTACCGACCACCGCATCAACTATACCATTTATAACCTTGCCGCCTTTATGGACGGTGATATTCAGGATTGCATCGACCATCTGATTGTTGCGGAAAATGCAGAGCGACTGAAAGAAAGCGAATTGTAGTTATGAAAGGGCTATCAGTAGAGAAAGCGTTTCACACGGTTACCGAAGCGTTTCAGAACTGCCTGAAGCGCTTCCCGGTTACGGTAGCCTTTATCTTTGCATTCACAGCCTATCTCATTCATCTGACATCAATAAGCTGGACAGGCGAAGAACGGTTGCTGTTTATAACCGGTTACTACCTGTCGGTAGGCATCCTGCTTTCGCTCACGCTTCATCTGTGGAGCGAAGAAGTAAAAAGCCGGATGTGGAAGACAGGCATACAACTTGCCGCACACGCCCTGCTCATAGCCGATGCTTTCCTGCTCTACCGTTATCTCGGTACAGAGAGTTCATGGATTGAAATCGGCATCGCCCACACGGCGGCCATTCTCACCATAGGGCTTTCCACATTCTTCCTCTCGTTCCTGCGCGAGAAGAATGACATTGCCAGTTGGAATTTTGCACTGAACGCTGTTTCTTCGTTCGCTGTTACACAAATCATAGGCCTCATCCTATGGGCAGGCATCAGTCTGCTGTTGTTCTCACTGCACCAGCTGTTCGACATCCATTTCAGCGGAAAGTGCTATGCCTATATCTATTATCTGTGCAGCATAACGCTCGCCTTGATACTGTTTCTCGGATTGTTGCCGCAGGGAGAGGACAAACACAACCGCGAACCCCACTCATCCGAATTCCTGAACGGCATCATACACTACCTGTTCCTTCCGCTTACAGCCGGATATCTGACAGTGCTTTACATGTATGCCGCCCGCATTCTTGTCAGTTGGGAACTGCCCACAGGCTGGGTGTCATGGCTCATCGTAGCATTAATGACGGTGTGCATCGCCATTCAATTCGGTCTGTATCCCGCACGCCTTGAAAATAACAAACGGTTTGACAATTGGATTGCCCGCTGGATGCCCGTACTGATACTGCCTCTGCTGTTACTGATGACCATAGGCATCGTGCGACGGTTCAACGATTACGGCATTACCGTTAACCGGCTCTATCTCGCCACACTCAACGGCTGGTTCTATTTTGTCTGTATCGGGTTGTTCGCCATCAAGGCACGGCGTATCAACTGGATACCCATTTCGTTTGCCATCATCTTTTTGCTGACGTCGGCATTGCCCGTCAACTATGCTGGCATTACAAAGAATGTCATTCTTAACGAAATCAAAGCCGAGATGCAACGCAGTTGCCGGGCAAAAGCCCCCCTCTCGCTACAACAATATGAGGAATGGATGTACTCGCTGCCGGAAAAGCAGGCGATACGGATAAACAGTAAATTCAGATACCTGAACAGCTGGTTCGGCACGGAGAGCGTCACTCATCTGATAGACAGAAACGTAACCTACAACCTCTATTCCGTGGCAGCGGATATTGAAACAAATGCAGCGCCCGCCGGCACTGATAGCGGCAAGGTTACCTATAGCGGAGCAATCGACAGTCAAACGAACATCAGTGTTCCCAAAGGCTACACGCGGTTTATCGCCATACCCAGCGACGGTATGTCAAGCCGCTTTCTTACCATCCCCCGCCAATATCTTGAAAATGGAATATTGCCCGTTTCACTCGATACCCGGACGGACAATCTGAACGATAGCGCATATATCGAACTCAGCACATTGGAAATGTTGGAAAAGAACAGCAAGCACGGTCATATACCGCCTACCTCTTTCCGATGCAATTCTCCCAAGAACCTGTTCATGCTGACTGCATTCGATATCCATTATGAAAAGAACAGTGACGAAGATATAAGAATGAGCATCAAGGGATATTTATTTAAAAAGTAAAACCATTAAACCAACAAATTGCGATATGAACAAACAACAACTCTTTGAGAATATCAAACGCAAGAAATCATTTCTATGCGTAGGTCTGGACACGGATATCAAAAAGATTCCGGAACACCTGCTGAAAGAAGAAGACCCCATCTTTGTCTTCAACAAAGCGATTATCGATGCAACATCCGACCTGTGTATCGCCTACGAACCGATTCACGCTTTCTATGAGAGCATGGGAGTAAAAGGCTGGATTGCCTTTGAAAAGACCGTGAACTACATCAAGCAGAACTATCCCGACCAGTTTATCATCGCCGATGCCAAACGCGGCGACATCGGTAATACCTCTGCCATGTATGCACGTACTTTCTTTGAAGAACTGGACATAGACTCGGTAACCGTAGCTCCTTATATGGGCGAAGACAGCGTTACTCCATTCCTCACCTACGAAGGCAAATGGGTTATCCTGCTCGCACTGACCAGCAACAAAGGTTCGCACGACTTCCAACTGACGGAAGACAAAAACGGTGAACGTCTCTTTGAAAAAGTATTGCGCAAGTCACAGGAATGGGCAAACGACGAGCAAATGATGTACGTAGTAGGCGCCACCCAAGAACGTGCTTTCGAAGATATTCGTAAGATTGTTCCCAACCACTTCCTTTTAGTGCCCGGTGTAGGTGCGCAAGGCGGTTCATTGGAAGAGGTCTGCAAGTACGGCATGAACAAGACTTGCGGGCTGATTGTTAACTCCAGCCGCGGTATCATCTATGTAGACAAGACCGAAAATTTCGCAGCCGCTGCACGCAAAGCCGCACAGGAAGTACAGGCTCAGATGGCGGAACAGCTGAAAGCAATACTCTGAGAAGCAAATAAAAACTTATTTTAAACATAACCGGGCAGAATCGGCAAAATGAGTAATTGTTCGCCTGATTCTGCCCGATTCGTATCAATACATGATAATCCCGCACGATATGCTCGAAGGTTTCAAAAGGACCAATCTGTCATAGCCCGCCACATTGCAAATGTTTTCAAAGAAGGAGAACTTGACAGAGACAGTAATATGCAAATTTTGCATAATACTATCTCAAAATATAAACCTACTGCGATTTACAACTTAGAGGTTATCATCTCAACACGACTGGTGATGAACTTCCTTGTATAGCATCATATTTTGTCATCTCCTAAAAACAAATTACCTTTGTCCTCAAATACTTAGCTATGCCTTACGAACGTAAAATTATCAACGATCCGGTGTTCGGATTCATCAACATACCCAAAGGACTGCTGTACGACCTTGTACGACATCCCCTTTTGCAACGCCTCACCCGTATCAAACAATTGGGGTTATCGTCCGTGGTGTATCCCGGCGCACAGCATACCCGGTTCCAGCACTCACTGGGGGCATTCTACCTTATGAGTGAAGCTATCCAGCAACTTACCGCCAAGGGAAACTTCATTTTCGACAGTGAAGCGGAAGCCGTACAGGCGGCTATCCTCATGCACGACATCGGGCACGGTCCGTTCTCGCACGTGCTTGAAGATACTATTGTAAAAGGTGTCTCGCACGAAGACATTTCCCTGATGCTCATGGAACGCATCAACAAAGAAATGAACGGGCAACTGACACTTGCCATCCAAATATTCAAGGATGAATACCCCAAGCGTTTCCTCCACCAGCTGGTAAGCGGACAACTGGACATGGACCGCCTCGACTACCTGCGCCGCGACAGCTTCTATACCGGAGTAACGGAAGGTAACATAGGTTCGGCGCGCATCATCAAGATGCTCGATGTAAAAGACGACCATCTGGTCGTAGAATCCAAAGGAATCTACTCTATCGAAAACTTCCTCACTGCACGCCGCCTGATGTACTGGCAGGTATATCTGCATAAGACATCGGTTGCCTACGAAAAGATGCTCATCAGCACCTTGCTGCGTGCCAAGGAGTTAGCCGGCAAAGGCGTGGACTTGTTTGCCCCGCCCGCACTGAAATTCTTTTTATACAATGATATCAACCGAGAAATATTCTACAATAACCCGGACTGCCTGGAAAACTTTATCCAACTGGACGACAACGATCTTTGGACTGCCCTGAAAGTATGGAGCACACATCCGGACAGGGTGCTTTCCACACTAAGTATGGGCATGGTTAACCGTAACATATTCAAAGTGGAAATCTCCACCGAACCTTTCAGCGAGGAGCGTAAAGAAGAAATCACCCGGCAAATCGGCGAACAGCTGGACATCCCTCTTTCCGAAGCCGGTTATTTTATCTCTACCCCAAGCATTGAGAAGAATATGTACGACCCGGCAGACGACAGCATCGACATCCTGTACAACGACGGCTCCATTAAAAACATAGCCGAAGCATCGGACATGCTCAACATCTCCCTACTCTCAAAAAAAGTAAAAAAGTACTACTTATGTTATCAACGTTTGCATAGATAAGTATAAAATATTCACCGCAGGACAAGGATATATAAAAAAAAAGTCCGTTATTTGTGTTTTGAAACCATCTAACAACAATAAAACATGGAGTTCTCTGCTAAACAAATTGCAACATTTATACAAGGAGAAATCGTAGGAGACGAGAATGCAACTGTGCATACCTTCGCCAAGATTGAAGAAGGAATACCGGGGGCAATCTCTTTCTTATCCAACCCTAAATACATACCTTATCTGTATGAAACCCAATCGAGTATTGTTTTGGTTAATAAGGATTTCACTCCCGAACAGGAAGTAAAAGCTACCATGATTAAGGTAGACAATGCCTACGAAAGCCTTGCCAAATTATTAAACCTGTATGAACAGAGCAAACCGAAACGCACCGGCATCGACCCGCGCGCATACGTTGCCGAAACTGCCAAAATAGGCAAAGATGTTTACATTGCGCCTTTTGCTTATGTAGGAGACCATGCAGAAGTGGGCGACAATACGGTAATTCATCCGCATGCCACTATCGGAAGCGGTGCTAAAGTGGGCAATGATTGCATTATTTACGCAAATGCAACAATCTACCACGATTGTCGCGTAGGCAACCGTTGCATCCTGCATGCCGGTTGTGTAATCGGTGCAGACGGTTTCGGTTTCGCCCCTACTCCCGAAGGGTATGAAAAGATTCCCCAAATCGGAATCACCCTATTGGAAGACAATGTGGAAATCGGCGCCAATACGTGTGTAGACCGTGCCACGATGGGAGCGACTATCGTTCACAGCGGTGTAAAACTGGATAATCTGGTGCAGGTGGCACATAATGATGAAATCGGTTCGCATACGGTAATGGCGGCCCAAGTGGGCATAGCCGGTTCCACCAAAGTAGGCGAATGGTGTATGTTTGGCGGTCAGGTGGGTATAGCCGGACACATCCACATCGGAAACAAAGTGAACCTTGGCGCACAATCCGGTGTTCCCAGCAGTATTAAAGAAGGCAGTGTATTAATAGGTACGCCGCCAATGGAAGTGAAGCCCGACTTCAAGTCACAGACCGTATTCCGCAAGCTGCCAGATATGTACTTTGAGTTGAATGCGCTCCGCAAAGAACTCGATGAATTAAAAAAACAATTAAATAAGTAACCAATGTTGAAACAAAAGACTCTGAAAGACAGCTTTTCACTCAGTGGGAAAGGTCTTCACACTGGACTTGATCTGACCGTTACTTTCAACCCTGCTCCGGACAATCACGGATATAAGATTCAGCGTACCGACCTGGAAGGTCAGCCTATCATTGACGCTGTTGCCGATAACGTGACCGAAACGACACGCGGCACCGTGCTTTCCAAAAACGGGGTTAAGATAAGTACCGTAGAGCACGGCATGGCTGCGCTTTACGCTTTGGGCATAGATAACTGCCTTATTCAGGTGAATGGTCCGGAATTTCCTATCCTGGATGGAAGTGCCCAATATTATGTCAACGAAATAGAACGTGTAGGTACGGTGGAACAAAGTGCCGTAAAGGATTTCTATATCATCAAATCCAAGATTGAATTCCGTGACGATGCCACCGGCTCATCCATCATCGTATTGCCCGATGAAAACTTCAGTCTGAACGTACTGGTATCCTACGACTCGACCATCATCCCCAACCAGTTTGCCACATTGGAAGATATGGCAAAGTTCAAGGATGAAGTAGCAGCCAGCCGCACTTTCGTATTTGTACGCGAGATAGAACCGCTGTTGCAAGCCGGACTTATCAAAGGCGGCGACCTGGACAACGCCATTGTTATCTATGAACGTGAAATGCCGCAGGATGCCTACGACAAGCTTGCCGACGTAATGGGCGTGCCTCACATGGACGCCAAACAGTTGGGTTACATCAACCACAAACCGCTGGTATGGCCCAACGAATGCGCCCGCCACAAACTGCTGGACGTTATCGGCGACCTGGCTCTGATTGGCAAGCCCATCAAGGGACGTATCATTGCCACACGTCCGGGACATACCATCAACAACAAGTTTGCCCGCCAGATGCGTAAGGAAATCCGTCTGCACGAGATACAGGCCCCTACTTACGACTGCAACCGCGAACCCATTATGGATGTAAACCGCATCCGTGAACTGTTGCCGCACCGCTATCCGTTCCAACTGGTAGATAAAGTAATTGAGATAGGTGCCAACTACATCGTAGGTGTCAAGAACGTAACAGCCAACGAACCTTTCTTCCAGGGACACTTCCCGCAAGAACCCGTCATGCCGGGCGTATTGCAGGTAGAGGCCATGGCGCAGACAGGCGGTTTACTTGTTCTGAACTCCGTAGACGAACCCGAACGCTATTCCACCTACTTTATGAAGATAGACGGCGTCAAGTTCCGCCAGAAAGTAGTGCCGGGAGATACTTTGATTTTCCGTGTCGAACTGCTGGCTCCTATCCGCCGGGGTATCTCTACTATGAAAGGCTATGTATTTGTAGGCGAAAAGGTAGTGTGTGAGGCTGAATTTATGGCTCAAATAGTAAAAAACAAGTAAATTAATTATGATAAGTCCCTTAGCGTATATTCATCCCGAAGCAAAAATCGGGGAAAACGTAGAGATTGCTCCTTTTGTTTTCATTGACAAGAATGTGGTAATCGGCGATAACAATAAGATTATGGCGAATGCCAACATTCTGTACGGTTCACGCATCGGCAACGGGAATACAATCTTTCCCGGAGCTGTAATCGGTGCTATCCCGCAAGACCTGAAATTCCGGGGAGAAGAGACTACCGCCGAGATAGGCAATAATAATACCATCCGCGAGAACGTGACAATCAACCGGGGTACAGCTGCCAAAGGAAAGACAATCGTTGGCAGCAACAACCTGCTGATGGAAGGTGTACATGTTGCACACGATGCCTTTATCGGCAACGGTTGCATCATCGGCAATTCCACAAAAATGGCAGGCGAGATTGTCATAGACGACAATTCCATCATCAGCGCCAACGTACTGATGCACCAGTTCTGCCACGTAGGCGGATTCGGCATGATACAGGGCGGATGCCGCTTCAGCAAAGACATACCGCCGTACATCATAGCCGGACGGGAGCCCATCTGCTATGCAGGCATCAACATCGTGGGACTGCGCCGTCGCGGTTTCTCCAACGAAACCATCGAGGCCATTCACAACGCCTACCGCATTATCTATCAAAGTGGACTGAACAATACGGAAGCTTTGAAAAAGATTGAGAATGAAATGGAAATGACCCCAGAAATCAGCTATATTGTAAACTTTATACGCGAATCGGCTCGCGGCATTATTCCTGCAAGCAAATAAAAAGTTAATAATATGATATATAGATTTACCCTCATCTCCGATGAAGCGGACGACTTCATCAGAGAAATACAGATTGACCCGGAAGCCACGTTCTATGATTTTCATGAAGCCATCGTGAAATCAGTAGGTTATACCGACGACCAGATGACCTCTTTCTTCATCTGCGACGATGATTGGGAAAAGGAAAAAGAAGTTACCCTCGAAGAAATGGACGACAATCCGGAAATAGACAGTTGGGTGATGAAAGACACTCAGGTCAGCGAATTGGTAGAGGACGAAAAGCAGAAACTTCTGTACGTGTTCGACTACATGACAGAACGTTGTTTCTTCATCGAACTCTCCGAAATCATTACCGGCAAGAATATGACCGGAGCAAAATGCACCAAGAAAGCCGGAGAGGCTCCCAAGCAGACCGTTGACTTTGAAGAAATGGCTGCTGCCAGCGGCTCGCTCGACTTGGACGAAAGTTTCTACGGCGACCAGGACTTCGACATGGAAGACTTCGATAAAGAAGGATTCGGCGGTTTGGACGATGGAGCCGCAGGTATTGCTTACGAAGACGACAAATTCTGATAAACCGGTTCGGGCGAATAGCACCTGCTCCAATGACAACGAGACTTCCCTTGAGGATACATTCGTTTCAAAGGATGCAATTGTTTTTCGCCCGAATTATTTTGTTGCAATCTCATGAAAACATTGATAGTACTTATAGGCCCCACGGGAGTAGGAAAGACAGAACTCAGTCTCCGACTGGCGGAACACTTCGGAACATGTATCATTTCCGCCGATTCACGACAGCTTTATGCCGATTTGAAAATCGAAACGGCCGCATCTACACCGGAACAACTGCAACGGGTACGGCATTACTTTGTAGGCACACTGCAACTGACCGACTATTACAGTGCCGCCCAATATGAAGCCGAAGTACTGCAACTTCTTGAGCAACTCTATACCCAGCACGAGGTCGTACTCCTGACCGGCGGCTCCATGATGTACGTAGATGCCGTATGCAAAGGCATTGACGACATTCCTACCGTAGATGCCGAAACCCGCCGGCTTATGCTGCACAAATACGAAACGGAAGGTTTGGAGCACCTCTGTGCCGAACTGAAACTGCTGGACCCGGAATATTACAAAATCGTAGACCTGAAGAACCACAAACGGGTAATCCACGCACTGGAAATCTGTTATATGACTGGCAAGACCTACACCTCTTTCCGCACACAGCAAAAGAAAGAACGCCCCTTCCGCATCATCAAAATAGGACTCACCCGTGACCGTGAAGAATTATATGCCCGTATCAACCAACGCGTAGAACAGATGATAACGGACGGACTGGTAGAGGAAGCCCGCAGTGTCTACCCTCACCGTGCACTCAATTCACTGAACACCGTAGGCTACAAGGAAATCTTCAACTATCTGGACGGTGAATGGACACTGCCTTTTGCCATTGAGAAAATCCAGCAGAATTCACGCATCTACTCCCGTAAGCAGATGACGTGGTTCAAGAGGGACGAAGAGATACGCTGGTTCCATCCGGAACAAGAAACGGAGATACTTGCATATCTCCGTTCCCAGCTATCGTAAACCTGCCCGCAACCGGCACAGCCCCTAAAACCTTTCCGAGCCTTTGCACCCGGCTATCGTCAAGGCAAAGCCGTTATTGTCTTTTTCAGCCTTATGTCCTGGCTGGATGCGCCTATCATAACCTCAAACTCGCCCGGCTCCACTGTCCAGTTCATATTGCGGTCCAGAATCTGCAAGTCTTCCGGCTTCAAGGAGAAAGTGACCTGCCTGGTTTCACCCGGTTGCAAGGATACCCTCTCAAAACCGCGCAACTGCGAATCGTAGGTAATGACACTGCTCACCTTATCGCGTACATACAATTGCACCACCTCGTCACCCGCACGTTTTCCAGTATTCGTAACGTTGACTTTAATCGTATATTCGCCCTGCGTATGCTGTTGCAACGGAGAGACTTCCAAATCGGAGTAAGCAAAAGTCGTATAGCTCAGACCGAAACCGAACGGATACAGTTCGCCGATGACGCGTGTTGCGCCCGAACCGTTTGGACCGGAATGCGGTTGAGCGCCATGCGAACCGGGTTTGAAAGGGAAGTTCAGCTCTATCTGTCCTACGCTCTTAGGGAAAGTCACTGTCAGTTTGCCACCCGGATTATGCTCGCCAAACAGAGTCTCCGCAATCACCGTTCCCCCCTGACAACCAGGAAACCACGACTCCAAGATGGCTGGGATATAAGCATTTGCCCAGTTGACGGTGAGCGGCTGCCCGTTTATCAGCACCAGTATCACCGGCTTTCCCGTTGCATGCAATGCCTCAAGTAATTGCTGCTGGCGTCCCGGCAAGTCGAGCGAAGTACGCGAACGGCTCTCTCCCGTACGATACTCATCCTCGCCAAGCACGGCAATAATGACATCACTTTCACCGGCTTTTGCTACGGCTTCGGCAATGCCTTGCTTTTCCTGTTCGCTCATGGGCGCAGGCAATATCTCTGTGGCAGGCCAACCTGCATCCACAATATCACAGCCTTTGGCATGATCCACTTCTGCAATGCCTGTCAGATAATTACGCAAACCGGCAAGCACGGTAACCGTCTCCAGTCCGTTAGGGCCGTAACGGCTGGTCATAAAGTTATCCTCATCAGCCAACGGGCCGGTCACCAGCACCTTCTTTATCTGCCGTTTATCCAGCGGAAGGATATTATTCTCGTTTTTCAGAAGCACAAGTGCCTGTTGCTGCATCTGCTTCACAAAATCCATATTCCGGTCTGCCCCGCCTACTCTGTCGGCGGCTTTCGTATCGGCTACATAAGGTTGGTCGAACAATCCCAAGCGGAATTTCACCCGCAGCACTTCCGACACACGCTTGTCTATCACAGCCATTGAAATCTTCTTTTCTTCCAGCAACCGGCGGATGGGCAGAATAAAATCGGAAGGCGGAGTAAAGTGGGTACGCACATTCAAGCCGGCTTCCAAAACCTGACGCACAGCCTCATCATAGGTATCCGCCACATGATGCTTGGACTCCACAAACTCCACAGCCTCGCTGTCGCTCACCACATAGCCGTCGAAGCCATACTCCTCGCGCAGCAATTCCGTCAGAAAATAGTAGCTGGCGGATACGGGCACACCGTCCCAATCGTTATAACTGCTCATCACTCCCATAGGATGCGAGTTCTGAATGACCTTCTTAAAAGGATAAAGAAACAGTTCGTGCAACTCGCGCGGAGCCACATGCGGGTCGGTACGGCAATTCCCGTCACGTCCGCCTTTGGGCACACTGTAAACTGCATAGTGCTTCAAAGTAGCAGCTACTCCCTGCGACTGGATGCCGTTCACCATTTCCGTTCCCAAAGCCGCTATCAGATAGGGTTCTTCTCCATAACACTCCAATGTACGTCCCCAACGCGGGTCGCGTACGATATCCAGTATGGGAGCATACACATTGGTGTATCCCAACGCTTTCGCCTCTTGTCCGGCTATGACACCGGCACGGCGGACAAGCTCTTTGTTCCAGGTGCTTCCGATGGCAATAGGAGCAGGCAACGGCGTGGCTTTGGTGTGGTTCAGTCCGTGAATCCCCTCATTCGTGAAGTCAACGGGAATCCCCAAACGGGTTTCTTCCACAAACCAGCGTTGCACGGTATTGACGGCCTCGGCATGATTGCTGAAAGGGTACAATAAACCGGGAACCTGCGCAGACTTCTTTCCCACGCCGTTCAGCATCTCATCGATATTGGCAATGCCGTCTTTCCATATTTCGTTTTTCCAACCGGCAACGGGCAGGGAATCCTTTAACACACGTCCGTAGCCGTAAAGAGTTGCCAATTGGCAGGTTTTCTCTTCCACTGACATTTGGGAGAGCAGGTCGGCTACCCGCTTTTCAACCGGTTGGGAAGGGTCTTCATAAATGTCCTTCACCCCGTTCTTGTTGAAATCGATCCAACCGTTCCGATACATTTTCTTGTTTTGCGCCTGCACATTTCCGGCAAGTCCCAGACAAAGAGCGGAAATGCAGATAATCAGTTTGTGTTTCATGTATAAAATCAATAATAAGTAATTAAAGTTCAAACAATTCCGCATATTCGGCTTCAATGAACGCATCCAGTTCATTATAGAGCGACTGCATCGCCTTTACATCCGCTTCCCCTTTCCTGCGCCACTCTTTCAATACCGGTGCGGTGCGCCGGAACACCTCATCCTCTACCGGAGCCAGCAACTGCATATAGCCGTTCTTATCGGCATTATAAAGCCTTTCCCAGTTCATAGAGCGGTTGCTGCCCATACCTTGCCCGTAAGAGAAAACATCCCCTGCCAGTATTACCGACCAATTGCCCAAAGGAGAAACCTTCTTTGCTTCATCACGAACCAGCAACCTCGGCAAAGCCTTGTCCGCCCCTTTCACCCAGACGGGCATTACCACTCCGGTAGGCGGATACCCCAGAATTGTCCACATCGTAGTGAGTTCGGGCCGCTCCCCTTCTTTCACGCCCTGCACCACCACCGAACTTGCCGTACTGCTGCGTGCAATGAAGTCCTCCTCTACAACCCCCCCCGTTG
>ENA-ORMC01000446-ORMC01000446.1-human-gut-metagenome-genome-assembly--contig:-NODE-446-length-13834-cov-3.65339_pt1 | contig 13834 bp, 24 predicted proteins | sample MGYA00243076_ERZ508842 | MGnify/ENA primary metagenome ERZ508842 (study PRJEB26277, sample SAMN04329816) | human gut metagenome | biome: human-associated habitat | host: Homo sapiens | place: USA... | reverse complement strand
TCCTTTTTTATAAGAGCGCCTGTCTTACGATTCACGCTCACATAAGGCTCAAACCCAAACCTCTTAGCCATCTTCTCTATTGTGGTACGATTCCATGTATTCCATCTGATCACCACAACTACTTTTGGATCTTCCATGCCTGTACACTGTTAAACCATTTTTTCTTCCCATCCTTATCCGTATATTCTTTGGCGGAAACATTGAAGTATACTGTAACATCATCGCCAACACAAAGCGGTTCTTTTATCGGCCCATCATTGCTAAACATGGTGAATGCCATTGATTTTCCAAATTGCGTCTGTTCGGTTATAAGATATTCTCTTATCTCGTAATCCGTTCCCTGACGGGTGGTTCCTCTCCTTACACCCAAATCTGCGGTGATTCTTCCTTTGATTTCACACATCATAATATTTTCTCCTTTTTCTTTACTGCTTTCCTTAAGTCGTCCCGACTACCCTTCGGGCAGTATAAGACAAGTTGCCGAAAACCGTTAATTTTTAATCTTTTTATTACTAACTTACTGATTTACAATTATTTAACCACGCCCCATAAGGTGCTTTTTCCTCTTATGTAATTATTTGATAATCAGCTAGTTATATTTTTTAATAATTGGCGTGATTGAGGATGCTTGAAAACAGTTTAGTAATTTTTCCTTAAATTCCTGCTCCAATTCACCCATCACTTCCGTATATTTCTTCTTCTCCACATCCCACGAATTGGCAAACGTGCGTAAGGTTTCCCACTGCTTCTTCGTGAGTTTTCCTTCCATATACATGATCCTGTACCGTTCCTTGTATCTCGTGACACCAATCCTCTGTATTTCACGGGCTTTCTCTAGTTGGGATAGCTTGACACCTTTAGCAGGTATTATCTCCCGTTCAAACCGTATCTCTGACCAGTCCTTGTAAAATATACGGGCCATTTTGTTTAGCGATATGTTGTCAACCAATTGCAGTAGTGGTACGGACTGATGTTTGTATACGGTCTCTATTCTAAGGATGTTACTTCCTACTGTCCGTTTCTTCTCCTTGGCCTCGTGTGTCTTATCGTAAATCTTCAGTATCTTACGATAATACTTGCTCTTCTCGGTTGTTTTCTGCCTGTATTCCTGATAGTTGGCATCATTCCATAAGGCGCGTTCTGCTATGCTGTCCACAAGTCTTATATATTCGTCAGCCGTATGTTTCATCTTCATTGTAACCCCTATCTCATAATAGGTCACTACTGCATTCTCCGCTTTTACGCACAATCTGAGCAATAGTTCTTCTATTGTCCTTACTGCCATTCGGAAGGTCATCGGGCGGCTGTTGTCCAGTTTGCCCGATTTCCCCTTATGGTATAACTTGCAGACCGAGCAACTGCACTTCAAGGTGTCACCCCTTATTTCAATGGTGCATCCGTCAAAGTTGGAGTATGCAGAAGACTTGTAGTAGATCTCATCATCCTCCGAACATTCCTTAAGGTAGTTCTTCAGGACTATAGTCTCTATGTCGTTCACATCTATCCTTGCCTTTATGGTTATTCGGTCAAACATTTTATTGTCAAATTTCGTTCTTTTAAAATCCGCGTCACCTCTCTCTTGTAATGGGTAATCAACGCTTCATATTCGATTGCGGCGTACTTCCTTGTTTCGTATTTCATGGTCTCCAAAATCAATATCTGATTTTCACCATACTTTCTCACAAGTCCTCTCCTATAGCCCTGTATGTTGCCTTCATCGAAGCGGTTACAGCTACGGCATTGAGCGTTGCAATTCACTTCGCTGTAACGGGTTGCCATGTGTTGGCGGTTAACGTAATGACCACAATCTGCCTGTGTGATAGGTTTTATTAAACCGCACGAGATACAGCGGAACACCGTAGTATTAGGTATCATATCCCTTAATCTGATATATTGAGAGAATACAGCATCCAGCTTCTTTTTCAAGTTCGCTGTATCGCTAGTTTTTGCCGGTTTCTTTTTTTTGGATAACATTGGGCTTATATTTTATAATTTTGTTCAACTGTTCCGGATTACGGAATCTTATCGCATATCCGTGCCATTCCTGGGTACTGGATTTATACGGGTATTCTTGGTATTGTGCCGCAAACTCTTTAGTAGCCAATAGTGCTACATAAGCTTTCCACTCCTTTCCCTTGTCCCAGAATATAGTCAAATCCCCTGTTTCAGGGGCTGTTTCCATCTCACCGGTGATATCCAGCAGGAAATCTTTGCTCTTTTTCCTGAAAAACAAAGCTATATTATCACCGCAATCCAGTCTTTGGTATATTTCATATCCCGTCAAATCCGGTAAATCGTCCTTTTCCATGTTCGTTTTTTTAATAGTTCCCGGATAGGCGGTCAAACCACACCGGGAGAATAATTGATATAGAATATAACATACAAGAGGGCTTACACCTCACACTACCCTTTAATAGTGGCTTTGGTTAAGTAATTGATTAATAAAAACTTCCATTTGAAGTTGTGGGAACTACGGGAATTGAACCCGTGACCTATGGCTTTGCCGATCTGTATCATGGAAACACACACAAACAAAAACAAAAAACAGATTAATTACCCCTGACCGTTAACTGCCATCGCTCTGCCACTGAGCTAAGCCCCCATGTGCCGGATCACCTTCACAGGCTACACCGGCTAAAACCTAAACTAAAACCTATGTTTGACTTTGGTATGCTTCCGAAAACTCTTTCGGAACAAAGGCATATACCGGAATTACTCCCGATTCTTCTATCACTGCGTTAATATCTTTCCGCTTGAACGTGTTCCCTTTATCCACAGCTTCTTTCTCGTGCTTGTCCTGCTCCCGGCTCAGGAAATCGTTAATCAGCATTATAGCCCTTTCAGCAGTATAGGTATTAACTATAAAACTTTGGAAAATCTCATCCTTATTCTCATCGTCACTAAATGAAACCCTCGCCTTAATCTTGTAGAATTTTAATGTGTCAGGTTTGCTCTCATCATCCCCTTTTAATATCTGATCCCTTTCCTCTCTTGAATACAACTCTTCGTCAAGCGCAAGCTTTGTCACGTCATCAAGCGGTTTCTTGAGCATTGTATCTACTATGATTATATGGTTCTCGTACTCCTTCACCATTGATACCTGATATCTTCCCGTATAATTCAACTCTACATAATCTTTCACGATTTCTAATGCGTTATCTACCGAACTGGCGAGCATCAGGAACTTTTTTTTCTTGCTCTCTACATCGACCTGCGCCATATATGGATAAATATATGTATTCTTGAACTCGTAGGACATACGTTTCTGATTGCTTACCTCTATCTCACTTATCGAGCCCTCATTCATAAAAAACTGTATTCTTGACAACTCTTCAGCTTGTAACAGGGTCCCTCTTTCGTAGATCAACTCCTTACGCTCTATTGACACGACCTCGCCCGAACTTTCGTCTAAGAAATCCTCCTTCCATGAACGCTTCAAATCATAAACTAGGTACTTACCTTTCATTCGGCTGATATCCGATGTGATTTCCCTTACCTCGTTTTTTTTGGTCTCTACTGACTTCATAACTCCATTACTTTAATTGATAATCAATCGCTAAACTATCCCAATGATTACGGTTGCTCATGTACTCGTCAACTAACCGGCTGTCGGATGGATTACCCAACTCTATTTTTAAAACCTGATACACATTGTCCGGCATATTATAAATCACAGATTCGTTATAGTCACATCGTCCGGCAATGCCTAGCAATAAAAACAATGCCACAACCAATAATGTATATTTTGTTAACTTATTCATAATCAAACTCTTTTTCTTGTTCTTATCTTTATTGGATTATTCTTCGTACCTGTACCGAACCATTCAAGACGATAACCTTTGATGCAAAGCCAATATTTTAATGTTCCTATATTCATATTGTATATTAAATTGATAAATACTTCTCGCCTCTTATTTTCGTGGACATATTATAAGACCTGCTTTCCTTATCTCTGAGTTTCAACCTTAGCCTCTCTATCTTTACCAACTCATTAGCCCATCTAATACGGTTCGTTTCAAAATCACCATCAAACAAGGAATCCTCATAAATCTTCGCCTGCTCCTCATGGCGTTTTATTTCCTCACGCAATTCAAACAGGACGCCACTTTTCTCATTCCGTCTACTTCCCATCTTCTTCCTCCTTCCCTATAAAATCCGTGCATGATTCCTCCTCTTTATCCTCTATAATTGTCTGATTCAGCAGACACCACCCGTCCGGCTCTTGCAGATCACCGTCAAACAGGGCACAATCCTTACAATAGTCCATATCACCTCCGTCTCTCTGTGAATAAACTCAATGCCAGATCAGCATCAACCACAATCATTCGTCCTACTTGGCGGACAGCCTTCTTTATGACGCCCGACTTAAGGCGGTATGCCGTAGTTTCAGAGCAATGAAACAGATCCATTATCCCTTTTATGCCATATACCAAGTTCTGCCCCGTTTTGGCTGGAGCTGTAATTTCATTTTTCGGAATCAAGCTGCTAAACAACTCTTTCAATTCGCCTACGGTTAAATCTATCAACCGGGTATCATCACTTATTCGTCTTTCTAATGGTATCATACCTTCCCCTCCTTGATCCAGTTATAGATAGAATTCACACGCTTTATAAAATCCTTGTGGGAGGCATCACCTATCATAGCGGCAATTATCTCCCTCCTTATCTCGATATCACGCTCTCTAATTTGTGCGTCCTTTATTTTGTCCACACAGGGTTTTATCTCTTCTTTCAACCGTGAGGCTGAACAGGATACACTTATTGGATTATTATTCAGCACTTCGATCATATAGCGCGCTATACCTATAGCATTCATCTTCTCAATATACCGTATATCAAGATCAAACTTAATCCCGTAGCACATATCACCATCATCAAGCGTAATCCCATGTTTACCCTCGTTGGTTTCGTCAATTGTTAACACCAATCTCTTTTTCATATCCTCTAAAAGCAAAAGCCCTTGCCGTTCTCAATCTAGTGTGGTGTTGATTGGTACTAAGCAAGAGCTTTATTTTGATATCCTAAAATAACTTACGGTAAACACCACTAAACCGTATCGTCTAATTTTTAATCTGATTCTTAGGATATTAAAAATGTCTGCACTATATTTGCAACGGATTTGGATTGGATAGTACGGCAAATAGTCGTACAGCCATTTTTATACCCTTTTGCAACCGCTTGTTTATTGGTTACGGATGCAAAGATTACCGATTTTTTCAACTAAAACAATCATTTCAGTGAAAAATATCGGCATTATAATATTTATTAACTTTTAAACGATATGGACAAAGCAGCAGTTTCTATTTTTATCAGTACAATATCTCTTGTTTTTAGCATAATTTCTTTATGCGTTTTTGCATATCGCCCTTACAATTTAGAATTTGATTATATAGGGGTTATTGTTGGTGTGCTTTCTTTTCTTGTTACTGTTATTTTAGGTTGGCAGATATATAACTATCTTTCACTCCGTTCTGAAATGAAGGAAATGATAAATAAAATAATAGATGATACCACAACTAAAACAACACATGCGATGATTGGCTATTTAAAAGCTAGGACGAGCAGCCTTTGGGGACGAACAGCGGATTTAGACAGTTTGGATAATGTTTTCGAAGCATTAAGAGAAGTAAAGCTAGGTAAAGGCATACCGAGTTATGATATCGCATTAGATTTTTCTATTAATCGAATAATAGAACATATCAATGAAATAAAAGCAAATAATAATCCTTTATCTATAACTAAAAGCAAAAAATCTACATATTATTATATCCTAAAAGATATTGATCATGAAAAGGTAAAATATATAAAGGAAGAATTAGATAATGCCACAGAACCAAGCATTACCAATTCTTAAAAATTCCTATTGTCATGCTAACAGCAATAACTACAATAATGAAACAAAATATAATAACCGCATTTATTATGTTCTCCGGCTTATTAAATATAATTCCAGTAATTGTTAGACATATTACCAATATGCCTAACAATGCCAATACTCCATATTTAGCAAAATATGCAAATATTTTGACTCCAAAACCCTTATTATTCATGCTTGTTAGTATTTAACATTACAAATCTACTGAAAAATTTCACTATGACAACAAAAGATCGATTAAAAATGTTTGTTTCTTCCCTAGGATTAGGGAGAAATAAATTTGAAACTTTACTGGGTTTGTCAAATGGATATATATCCTCAAAATCAACTTCTATATCTTCTGATGTTATAGAAAAAATAGCATTTACCTACCCAAGTCTAAATATTGAATGGCTTATTACAGGAAAAGAGCCCATGTTTAAACCTCAACAGGAAGCATCAACTAAGCCTCAACCTACACTTATCAATGCAATAGCAGAAACTCCTGAAGCCTCTGTATTGTACCAAATATATAATGATACCATAAAAAGAATGAAAGAACTTGTGGAAGAAAATATCAATCTTAAGAATCAAATAACTGAATTATCTGAAGGAAGCGAAGAAATAGCCAATCTACTAAGAGAAGTTCGAAGCGATAATAAAAGGCTTGACCAAGAAAATAGGGAATTAAAAATAGAAGTGATGATTAAAGATGCACAACTTTCTGAGAAGGAAAAAACTGTATCTGATTATAAGGATATACTTAAAGAAGCTATATAGTAATGAGTAACGATGTTTCTAAAATAGTGTCTGCTATAGATGGTGTAAAAAACAGCATAAATAAAGGATACAGTGTGCATGATGAGCTTGTTTATAGTCCTGTAGATCTTGACCGTGTGCTATCCTTCGGAGTATTGCATGAATCTATATCTATATCCTCTATACCCGGTGACTACCATATTAACGCTACCTTAGCTGAATATCTAGAGAAAGAAGGATTTGTTAAAATGACTACCAGTAAAGAAGGGCATGCGTTCATGCTAACAGAGAAAGGATACACTTTCAAATCTTATGGAGGTTTTACAACACTCCAACAGAAAGAAGAGCGAAAGAAACAGACCATGAAACAGGAAAAACAATTATGGACAATCGCCGGATGGATAGCAGCAGCTATCACCCCTATTATTAAAGATATTATCCAGTTTATATTCAATTACATCCAACCTTGATGCTATGCCTTTCATGTCAATCACAACCTTGATAATATGTGTTACCACTATCACAGTCGCACATACTATGACTATAGCCTTATATCCAAACGAATCTAGAAACTTTTCAAACTTTCCCATAATAGTACTAATTAATACGCTAATATAAACAATAAAACAGCAACCAACAATGAATAGTTCATAAAGTTCAAACAAAATATATCATTCTATTGTTTTAATTAAGAATTATCGCAAAAATAACCAAAAACAATGGAAACTAATACCAAAACACTTTCTATTATAGTAATAGAGCAGGAAAAAGAAATTAAAGAACTGAGAAAACAACTTAATGCCGTAATAACGGCAGCATCTTCTAGTAAATGCTTAGCCTGCCTACTTAAATTTATCAAATTTCAAAATTAGCACATGGAAACATTTTTTATTTTCATCATTTTCATAGCTGCAATTTTGCAAACAGTAATGATTGTAAAATTCTTTAATATGGCTAATGACGTAAGTGAAATTAAGCATTACCTAAAAAAAATGACTGAAGTCACGCCTCAATCTGAAAACATAGAAACCATGCAAAATACCAAAGAATTTAAACAACCTGAATTCACATGGAAATCCTATGTTGCACTGATATTCTTATTATCTGCAATTGCATTTTTGCTATATCTATACTATTAACTAATTATCAATCATGAACATCAAACGAAACTGCATCTTTCTCCTGGACAAGGAGAAAGACAAACCTGATTCCAAACTCCGCTACAGGATCAAGTGGGACGGGAATACCGTAGCCTTCAACGTGGGTTACCGGGTGGACAATAACAAATGGGTAGCCGAAGCCCAGAGATGCAAGCCTAACACCACTCATGGGAAGAAAAAAATATCGGCTGCAACTATCAACGCCGAGATAAACCGTCTTGAAGAAACCGTCAACGACACCTTCTTCTTCTTCGAGCAGACAGAACACATACCCACGTCTTCCGAATTTCGGAACGAAGTAAACAAAAGGAATGGAAAAATCGTAGAAAAGGAGGAAAAAACGTTTTTCGACTATTACCAACAATTTATCATTGAACAAGGTAAGGAAAACAGTTGGTCAGAGAACACATACAAGAGACACAAGACCACAATGAACCATCTAAAGAAATTCGCACCTGATCTCACTTTCGCGGACCTTACCCATGAAGGACTATCCCGTCTTGTGGATTACTTCATGAACATAGAAGTGGACAATGAAACCGGGATGAAGAATTACACGGCAAAGAAGTATATCAATCTGGCAAAATGGTTCTTGAAATGGGCATCAGAAAAAGGATACAACAAAGAACTTGCATTCGTCACTTTCAAAGAAAAGCTAAAGACCATCCCAGCGAAGGTGATATTTCTTGAATGGAATGAACTCATGAGTGTATATAATGCCACATTCCCGGACGAGCCTCATCTTGAACTAGCGAAGGATGTGTTCTGCTTCCAATGCTTCACTTCGCTACGCTATTCCGATGTGAAAAACCTCAAGATACACAATAACTAGGATGCATATATTACCTCCACCTTCATGTAGACAGACAACCCGTTAACAATCGAACTGAACAAATATTCTAAAGCCATACTGGAGAAATACAAGGGCATAGAAGGGATATACGCACTGCCGGTGCCGGTAAATCAGAGGATGAACAAATACATCAAAGAAATATGCAAAGCCTGTGAGATTAACGAGCCTATATGCAGAACATATTATAAGGGAGCAGAAAGGATAGACGAAATTCATCCCAAATACAAACTGATAGGAACCCATTGCGGCAGAAAGACCTTTATCTGCAACGCACTCATGCTGGGCATAGCCCCCAATATCGTAATGAAATGGACAGGTCACAAGGACTACAAGTCTATGAAACCATATATTGACATAGCGGACAAGGCAAAAGAAGAAGCCATGAACCTTTTTAACCGTTAATCCCCTATTTAGTCCCTTTTTCTTTAAAAACACTGATTTTCAGTTCCATTTGTACACCCGATGAGAATCGAAATATCGATGGTTAAACCTGTTATCCCCGTTCTAATGCCTTCTGAATGGCTTTTGAACGGGGGTATTATTATCTAAATCTTTCAGGCACTACCGTAAACAGTCCCCGATTTAGTCCCCGATTTTTATATATCGGGGATCATTTTAGCACATATTCCACCATACAACAGCCAGCAAGCGACAGAAATCAAAATGGCTCCTATCGTCCAACTGATCCAGCAATATGTCTATACTACGATCCATATTGCATTGCGGTCATATACTCCCATATCTTACCTTGTGGTCCATCCTCGTCAGCAAAGTAGAACTTATGAGCACCCTTGATGATCTGCGATTCATCATAGATAGAGCACATATCGGAATAAAAGCTATTAAAAGCTACGTACTTATCCCACTTTGTCGTTCCAGAAGGGAAAGACAGATTTTTGGTAGCGTCCTCCACTTGGTCAGCACTCCAATGGGCACCGTTCTTCTTCTCACCGCCCGGACCTGTATAGCGGATTCTCTCAATATCCATTTCCGCAAAATTTTTATCGTAGTGCGGACCGTACAAGATGGAGTGTTGCTTGCGCATAAACTCCCAATACATTGCTGGGTGTTCTTCTTTCAGCACACACAGCATGTCACTAAGACCGTCCACGCTCTGCCACATTGCCTTGTCAGAGGCAACACCGTTAGCCTTTGCATTTTTTATTAAATCCTTGTATTCCATATTCAAATATATTAAAGTTACATTTTGTTTTGTTTCATCGAATGGGTACTGACACTTTGAGTGGAATTTTTAAGTATTTTTTCCTGTCTATTTGTAACAGCAAAGTTTAGTTTACGCTATCATTTTGATTAAATCTATTCTATTAGCAATCTCTTTAATTCCATCAAATCCGCATCGGTTATCTTAATCGCACCCGTCTTGCCAAATAAAATGCTTGTTATCGGGTTGTCAGGAAGCGCAAAACGAATACTCCCCTTCCCTATGGTTCCACGGATAAAGCCTTTACCAAATGGCATCTCTTCCATCTCCCGAAGCATGGAAAGCATATCGTTAAAAAGTAAATCCGCATCCACATTGCCATTCTCATCACACAAAAACAAAGCGGCATTATCTATCATGTCACCTATCCCGTCCTTTTGCTTTGCAAGGAAATTCTTCGCCCCTCTCTTGAGATACACAGATGCTACCTTTAATTGAGGATTATTCAATACAAGCCCGTCTATCCTCTCGTCAATCCATAGCTGCAATGAGTCAGCTAGCTTGTCCTTCAGTTCTGTTATATTCTTCTTAACCTCCATTACTTCTTAGATTTTTGTTGCGGTTTCCCGTTTTTCCAGTCAATGAACTCCTGCCATGTCATATCGCTATGTTCCGTAACGTATTCGCGGAATAAAGCATCCCTTCTCGCTGTTTCCTCCTTGGCTATCTTAGATGTCCTCCTGACAAATGACAACTGCTGCTCCAATACGGCCTTTCCTTCCGCAGATCCCTCTATTCTGCCCTTGACAAGAAGAAGGACCTCTGAATTAACCATCTCCTGAATGGCCATGCTGTTATCATAATATTCTTTGTTGTTATTAAGAACAGCTCTCTCCTGATCATTAAGCGATGAAACAATACGGTCTATCTCATCCCATATCGGGGTAGGTGTAGATACTCTCTGCTGCTGAGTGATGCCCGGAATCTGTTTCAACGCCTGTAGCTTCTGTGTATAAGCCTCATTCTCCTGTGCCAGACTTTCCAAACTTCTTCCTGTCGATAACAATGGATCGCTTTCAAACATTCCCATAATAATACTTGTTAGTGGTTAATAAAGAAAGTGGCATCGCCCCCAAAGGGGCTTACCACTAACGTTTCTTACGCTTCCTTATGCGCTTGGAGCCGTGCTTGCCTGAGTGCGGCAATTGCATCCGTAAGGGTTCGCCCCCTCCAGTACGTTTACTGTCGGGTTTGACGGTAAACCCACTACACCATAGATTGCACGACAGGTCTTGCGGTCCGTATAGCACATACTATCCTTCAGGACACTTTCCATACCCATCTGTATGATCTTGTTCTGATACAGGTTAGCCACTTCCATTCCGTAGACTTTCTTATCAAGCTCACAGAACTTGGCAGAATAACGTTCGTTCAGTGTGTCGTACAGGTCACGTTGTCCCTTGTACAAGCCGAATGCGGCTGTATTCAGCTTGTCGTTCATGTTGTCGTAGAGATCACGGGAAACCTTATAGTTGCCGAAATCACCTTCCACTTGTGACTTATAAAGCTGCCATTTCTCGTTGATGTCAATCTCACGATGATTATACATCTGCTCCTGAGTGTTGACTTTAAGCCCCCAAATAGTGTTGGTTAACGCCAAAGCCTCATCACAACCTTTCTCCCATGCCTGGAAAGCGGTAGGAGCAACACCGGTACGACCGGAAATAGCATCACTGACTGTGTTGATATTCACGTTTTCAGGCATACCACCGCCAATGCCACCACGGCGGCCCCATAGTGCGGCTGCTCCCAAAACAGCACCACCGATGCCGAAACCTAACGCTGTCCCGGCAAGCCCCTTGGATGCGTACTTATCATGATTCTCATCATGTACGTACTCCTTCTCTTTAATTACTTGTTTTACTTCTGCTTCCATAAACTTATAATTTTTGGAATTACGGTCAATATTGACCGCTTACAAATGTCCGTACAAGTCACTTGCAGATAAAGTAATTACTTGCTATATGCTTGCTAATTACTTTCCAATTGCTTGCAACTGTCCATTTCCTTAATTTTTGCCGGTTCGAGCGAATAAACGATACACCTTGTCGGGTACGGTTGATGAATCTGCCAATTTCATGATCAGTCAGCATCTTAGACAACGCCATGACCAGTAGATACCTTGCATCGGCGCATTCCTCGCGATTGCTGGCTAATATGTCAGCCTCAACAAGACCGGTAACATCACACACAACACCTATTATATCCTTATACAGTTCCTCTAATTTCATTTTTTTTATTTCGGTTTTTGAAAACAAAACACCCGAAGTGTTTGTTATTGCCAATGAAGGCCGCAACAACACCACGGGTGTTTATCTCCTTATCCGACTGTCAATCCTTTCAGGAGAGCGGCTTTCTTTTTTCCTAAGCCGCAAAAGGATCACTTTTATTATATGAGTTTTTCTATTATATGCCACACTTCTACCTGTGGCGGATGATACTTGATGTTGCTATCTCATCTTGCACCTCCCTTCTTCTTTACCAACCAAATGACTACGATTAGCAATACTAATATAATACCTATAGATAACTCTCCTAGTTCTAATTTTGTCTTCTGCCACCATGTTAATTCCTTCTCCACAGGGTAGGGAACTTCTAACTCTTTCTCCTTCTCTATATAGGCTGTATCGCGAATTGTCCTGTCACGGTAGACTATATGCCACTTGTCAACTAATACTGAATCGCCTTTCTCTTTTACAAAGATAGAATCCTTAATGTGAATGGAATCACGTTCATACACAGTAAGATAAAGGCTGTCAGTCCTTATTGTTTCCACCGGGACATACCGTATACACCGGCATGACCCAAACAGCAATAGCAATGCTATCCCTACTGCAATCCATATATAGATCCTTAGTTTCATAGCAGGTCCCATCCCTTATAGATATCCTCCATTACGGCAGGAACACCATTTTCAACATAAGATATAGCAGCGGCCAAAGAACACATCGTATCTTTATCCTCAATATCCGGAACATATACTGAAGGTACCTGCATATCCTGACATACCCGTCTGATGTAAGCCCCTGTATTGTTCTCTGTCTGTGGAGCCCATCTTGTAATAAAGTCTGCAATACAAACACAGTTGTGTCTCCTTCTGTAATTCTGCAATGTACGGATTAAAGCACGATAACCCCATTTCATTTCTGCAAACTGGAAAAACTCCCTGTCTGTCTGTTTCTCTCTCAATCCCTGCCATTTATCCTTTGTTATTCGGATATTACCCGGATTGTTGTTCCTCAAACCTCTTGGTAAACTCTTCATTTCTTTCCCTCCTTCTCTTTTAATTGCTCTATTAAATTATTAAACCGGCTGTTAATATAGATGCTGATGCCAAAAACACTACCGGCATACAACAGACATTGAGCAAACAACCACAATACACTGTCGTGTATCTGCCCCATAGGTTCCGAGCACACAAAGCCGGCCACAGCCAAGGACGCTCCCAGTACAAGCATCCCCACGGCAGTTGAATACTGAATGTTTTCTTTTGTCTCCTTTCTCATTATACAAAAATTATAGTTCAATCCTTTTTAAAGCTTTTAATTACACGTTTTGGATTACCCGATTTTCAAACTAACCTTTATTTTGTATGACAAAAAAAGAGCCTGCCACGGAAATTAATCCGTAACAGACTCTTGATTTTAATAAAAAAAATAACCGACAATTAATGCCGGTTACCGTGATAGTATCTTATAGCCTCATTGACATATAATGATACCGATTGCTCCTTATCCAAGATAGCTGCCACGTCCTCTTCTATCATAACAAGTATTCTTTTTACGCCATTAACCTTCGGTCTTCGGGGCACACCATTACTGTCCAATATCCTCTATATCGTTTGCTCAGACTTTGAAGATAATAGCAAAGATATCAATTCTAAAACGACATACAAAAAGAAACTATATTAATTAGTTATGAGAAGCCAATGTTGAAACAAAAACCAATCTTCTTAAAAAATTGCCATTAATGCAATATTTTTTACT
>ENA-ORMC01000426-ORMC01000426.1-human-gut-metagenome-genome-assembly--contig:-NODE-426-length-14413-cov-6.82087_pt1 | contig 14413 bp, 13 predicted proteins | sample MGYA00243076_ERZ508842 | MGnify/ENA primary metagenome ERZ508842 (study PRJEB26277, sample SAMN04329816) | human gut metagenome | biome: human-associated habitat | host: Homo sapiens | place: USA... | reverse complement strand
GCATGAAGGAAACGGTGCAGGCGAATTACAGGCGCATCAAGGAGGAAGTGAAGCAGATTGTTCAAGAGGAACTGGAACGTATCGCAAATGATGAAAACTTGAAACACCTGTTGCAGCAGAAATAACAGATTCCTTTATATGTGAAAAAGGGGATGTGTCAAAACACCCAAAATATGAAAATTACCCCTGTCACAGATATCTGTAGCAAGGGTAATTTTGTTAAAAAGAGAGTTTTGACACCCTCTTTTTATTCTCAGATTTGAGATGCTTGTTGATGGTGGTAATGGCAAGCGTCAGCAAATAATTTTTCAGCTCTGTATCGTCTTTAAGCAGTATGCTGTATTCTTCGGCAAACATTCTCAACAGTCTGGTTCTGAGTTTCGACATTTCTTCACCGAAAGGTATCTGTCGGTTTTCTTGCCAATACTCAATCACTACGGAAGATACCAGCCACTTGAACTCGGATTTCATCTCTTTGCCGAGTTTCTTGAAGCGGATTTGTTCGCTAATTGGCGGCTCGTTGTATGGCATTATGTCTGCCGGGTCATAAACGGATATACTGCCGATACCATAATCCATGATTATCGGTAAATCAGTTTTTACATCATTCTTATGTTTCTTCTTTTTAGCCATACCCGTTATTGTTGCAGGAAACCTTTACCTTTATCAGTAAGATAGTATTTCTGTTGCGGACTCTTGGAGCCTATGGGATAAAGTGAAAGGACCAAACCGGAATTTATTGCCGGATGGATATAGTTCTTTAAGAAATTCCTTTTATCTTTCATTCCCGTTTTCTCCATGATTTCTTTAGCAGAGAGAGTGTTGTTCCCAATAGCAGACAACAGTTTTCCTAACTGTGGGGTTACTGTGGGGTTACTATAGGGTTGCTGTGGGGTTGCTGTGGGGTCTTGTCCTACTGTAGTTCTTGTATAATGAAACACAATCCATACAGCATTGCCGTCGGTATGAAACTCCGGATCCGGAATACCGACACGGCGACATTCGTTTACCATAAGGGCTATGCCACGTCCCCAACTCTCCAATACTGCACTTTTGTACAGCACATTGGCTACTATCAGATTTTGTGGTTCGGAATTGTGGCCACCCAACAGTTTCTCAATGGTAATATCAGGCGGAAATGTTCCGCTGTTTTCAATCTCCACGCGGTCATCATAGATAGCAATCCCGACTGAACTGCCGGGGCGATGGTAAACACGATGTGCAAAAGCATTTATGCAACATTCTCTCAATGCCTTATATGGCACATTCAGTTCCTCTTCTCTGTACAAACCTTCAATTTTACCGGAGAGGGACAAATGCTTGAAGAAAAATGCCATTGCAGCATCCAGCAAGTTGAATATATTGCCTGTCACACGCTGATTATCTAAAAATTCATCTTTTGTCGTTCCTTTGAACCGGGCTAAACGGAGCAGACATTGGGGATAATGGTAGAAGTTCCGTCCGAATAGGACAACGGAAGCATTGTTCAGCTTTCCATCATTCAACAAGTCAAATTTTTCAAGGATGGTTCGGACATCCTCCTGCATAGAACCTTCCGGCAAACGTCCGCCTCTGATTCCTCCACGTACTGCGCCCAAGATTGCCGTTTCGTCAAGGTCGGATATTTTCAAGCCGGGATTTTGCATGGAATCCCAAGCATAGGTTCCGCCTCGCTGCATAACCAACAGGTTGTATATACCCTGCGGCATGGCAGATGTAACGCTCTCTATCCGTTGATAAGCCCTCCCCTTATAGGTGAACGGGCGCATATATCGTTGTTCTTCCGCTGATAAAGCTATAACACTTTTGTTCGTTCCCGGAATGTCTGTATAGGATATATCAATGGTCGCAAACGGCTCGATTCGTCTGATGGTTTCCGCAATATCGCGCTTCGTCTTGTCGCTCACTTCCTGACCGATAATCTTTCCCTTGTCGGTTACACCGAACAGCACCGTGCCGCCCGTACCGTTCAAGAAGGCACAAAGAGTTTCCATTCCACGCTCCAACTGCCCGGTAGTTTCTTTGAACTCAACTGTCCCGCCTTCGGCTCCGGCAATCAGTCCATTCAATATTTCGAGGTTATCTATTTTCATCCGTCATTGATTAATACTTGCAAAGTTAATGATTTTAATCGGCTTTCCGGCAGATAATAGAGTGATTGTAAATGAAGAAGGATAAGAAACCGTATAATCCGGCCGCTTATCCTTTGTTTGGCATTCGTTTATCTCCTCATCCGCTCCAATTCATCGTCATGTCGCATCTTCGCGTTCAGTTTGTCCTGCATCTTTTCAAGGAAGTAGGTGCGACTGTCGCTTTTCCTGCGTTTGATGTCCGTATAGAAGCGGTAGCAGTCTTTGGACTCCACACCGAAAAAGGAATAGAGGACAGGAGCAAGCTCTTTCAGCGAAGCCTTGCCGCCATTGATGCAGCCGGTGGCGTAGAGGGCATAGATTAGTTCTACCAACTCGACGGCATTACCGGTCCATTGCAAGGCTGGGACTGTGGCTTTGGTTTCGGATGTGGATGTTAGTGGTGGCACGGAGGTAATTGCAGAAGCGGATACTATCTTCTGCATCTTTCGGATGAAGGATAACGCCTTGCGGATATACACAGTGACGACATTCTCCTCCGATACCGACAAGTTCTGCGGATGGTGCTGTAATTCGATTTCGGCAAAAGCCAACGCCACAATAATATGCTTGGCATCATTGCCGCCGTAGCACAGGTTTATTACTTCCTGCACGAATCCGCCGTATGCCGTTTCCGTGCTACCGTTGTCTTTTCCGTTTATCATGGCGAAAAACTGTGTTTCCGCCAGTATGAGATGGTTCATTATCTTTTCTGTTTTGAGGGTTTACACTTGTTTATCAGTGTGCGCACACTGATATATGGTGCAAATCATAGCCCTAAACACGAGAAAAGATTGTGAGAAAATTGTACTACATTGTTTTTCAGAAAGATAAAATTCAAAAATAATTTTATCCTTGATTGCATCCCTTGTGAAATGTGTTCAGATTCTGAACATGTGTTCACTTTCTGAACACGGAAATTCCGCCAAGATGTTCATAATCTGAACATTTTATGCCCGTGGCTCTTTATGATAGGTAAGCCGGATTACTCCGTCCCTATAAGTTTTGTTCTCCATAAGCCGCCAGTCATTCATAGGTAGTGCTGACTTGAAAAAATGCGCTCCGTTTCCGTCGATGGTTGGAACAACGTATAGTATGATTTCATCTATCACGTTCATCCGTAACAGTCCGTTGGCATATTCGGTATTCCCGGCAGTTACTTCCAACAAATGGCAAATGCTTCCACCTTCCTCCCTCCATTCTTGAAGTACGGATACCGAATAGTCGGATGTCAGCTTATACAGGGCATTGGCACGTATTTCATCCATACCGTAATCTTCGGTTTGAAGCAACCGCTTCCGGGGATGCAGTTTCATCGGACAGCCATCTATTGAGATAACGGCAAGTAATTGTATTTTCGCCATAACGTATTTTCTTTCCTTTTTGGCGAGGCAAAAAAGTAGCGTGCAATTCACACTACTTTCAAGCGATGGCTCTGGTAAAGCCTTTACGGAGAGTACGTGAATGCACGCTATGCGTAAGCATAGCATAAGCATCACGCAATCGTCTCCGTAGTTTCAATTTATCAGATTTTCGCTCGAAACGCCTTGCGGTCTTATGTCTATATCATCGGCGAAAAGTTACCCGATCGCCTGCTATTTTCTGAAATACAATTGCAAAGTTAATCAATTATTGCCATTTACAGCCATACTCCGGTCAGTTTTCTTCATTCAATCCATACTCTACCAATTTATTATACAGCGTTGTCCTGCCGATACCCAGTATCTTTGCAGCCATTTTCTTGTTACCGGCTGCTTGTTTCAAAGCACGCAGGATACGTCCTCTTTCTTCATCCCCGCTCTTCAATGTAAAACAAGCGGAAGTAGCGGACGGTTCATTGTCAAGTTCCAAATCGGCTTCGGTTATCATATCGCCTTCTGATTGCAGGACTGCCGTCTGTATCTTCTGTTTCAACTCGCGCACGTTGCCCGGCCACGCATGGGCGAGCAGGGCATTACGGGCAGATGCGGCAAACCCTTTTACTTCACGTTCCAACTCACGGTTTGCCATTTCACGGAAGAACTCGGCCAATGGCATGATGTCTTCCGGGCAGTCGCGCAAGGGCGGCATGGTTATCACATACTCCTGCAAGCGATAGAGCAAATCCTGCCGGAACCGCTTTTCCGTTACGGCTTTCTGCAAATCCTCGTTGGTTGCAGCCACTATCCTCACGTTGGCTGTTTTGTCCTCCTTTGCTCCGACGGGACGGTAACGGCGTTCCTGTATGGCGCGGAGCAGCATCTGTTGCATCTCCATTGTTAGGTTGCCCACTTCGTCAAGGAACAGCGTGCCGCCATCCGCTTCCAGAAAATACCCCGTCTTGTTTGCTTCGGCACCCGTAAACGCGCCCTTGACGTGTCCGAAGAAGGCGGATTGTATCAATGACGGGGACAAGGCTCCGCAGTCTACTGCCACAAAAGGTTTATCGGCAAGTTTGCTTTGTTGGTGTATATGTTGTGCGATATGTTCCTTGCCCGTACCGTTCTCGCCCAGTATCAGCACGCTCATCCGGGTGGTGGCTACAAGGCGCACACGTTTCTTGATTTTCTGATAGGCTTCGCCCTGCCGGACGAATATCGGAATGTTCCATTGTAGTCGCTTTTCATGTTCTTTTTGCAGGGTGCGGATAAGCGGTATCAGTTTATCCTCCAACAACTGTTTCTGTATGTAATCCTTTGAGCCGAGCTTCATACTTTCCACTGCCGTATGCACCTCCCCGTAATTGGTCATAACGATAAACACCTGTTGTTTGTCGTTGGCACGCATCCACCGTAACAACTCTATGCTTTCACCGTCGGGGAGGCGTAGGTCGGCAACGACAATATCATCCACCTCTGACTTTGCCAATAGTTTCTTGGCAGTGGCAAGATTATATGCAGACATAGTATCGAAGCTGTCTTTCTTCAGCAGGTTGCAGACATAATCGTTATAGACGGGGTTGTCCTCAATCACAAATACTTTCATCCGACGACCTCCTTTCCTTTTGCGCAAGTTCTATGATAACTGTTCCCATACGAAGCATGGCATCCACGCATTTCCGCAATTCCATTTCGGAACATTCAGATTCTTGATGCAGCAGTTCATACTGGTTCCACAAGGGTTTGTCAGCACGGATAACAGCCCATGAACTTCGCTGACGGTGTATCCATTCGTCCAACGCCTTGCGGTCATTCCTCTCCATGATTTCCCGGACAGCCTGCATATCCTTTTCTGTTTCGGTTATCAGACGGTCGAGCATCGCCCGTTTGTCACCATAGGCAAGCAGAGAGGACAAGTCGGGAAGTTCATCCTTGTCCGTACTTGTCAAAAGGCATTTGTCTGATACAGCAACCAGTTCGGAAATGGAAAATGGCTTGAACAGGCAGGCGGTAAATCCATTTTCCAACAGCTCCTCTTCGCTGCAACTGCCGGAGGCGGTCGCCACGACAATGGGAATCTCTTTCGAGTTGCTGACACTTGACGAGCGTAACAACTCCAACACCTCATAGCCGTTAATCTCCGGCATCTTCATATCGGTTATCATGAGGTCGTATGTGTGCTGCCGCATGGCTTCCATTGCATCGCCAATAGTGGTGAACGTGTCGCAATGCACACCTATACCAGCATACATTTCCTTTGTCATGGATAATACCATCGGATTGTCGTCCAATACGATGACAGAATAAGGTCTTTCTATATGAGCCAGACTTTCTGCGGCTGTCTGTTCTTCAATACCAATATCGGCAGTGTTCATTGGCAACTCCACAGTAAAACGACTGCCTTCTCCTTTTTCGCTTTCCAAGCGTATAGTGCCGCCAAGCATCCCGACTATCTGTTTCACAATGCTTAACCCCAATCCGAAACCGTCTTGCGTGGCGGCGTTGGAAAGCCGCTCGAACGCTCCGAACACTCGCTGTTGTTCTTCCGCACTCATGCCGGTTCCGGTGTCCTCTACTACAAGGGTCAGCCTATTGCCGTCATAGCTTATGACAAGTGAAACGCTTCCGGCATTCGTGAACTTGACGGCATTGCCCAGCAGGTTGTCGCATATCTGTATGATGCGCTCCTTGTCGCCATTCAGGATAATACTCTCCGGGCACTCGATGGTAAGTTTAAGATCTTTTGCTTCTGCTTGTTGCGTAAACTCCGTTTGCAACAGCTCCGCGATGTTTTCCAAACGAAACGGACGGACATTCGCCTGTTCCTTGCCGCTGTCCAAGCGGAAGAAGTCAAGCAGGGAGTTGAGCATGTCGGTCATTCTCTTGGAGGCTTGCAGGATATTGTCCGCATAACCGCTTATCTTTTCTTCTTCGTTGTCCTGCATCAGTTCCGCATATCCATGTATGGCAGTCAGTGGTGTGCGTAGCTCGTGGGTGATGGTGTGCATCGCTTTCTTGCGTGAGGCTATCAACGATTCGTTTTGTTTTACGGACTTTTGCAGTTGCCCGATTAAATCTGTTGTCTTACGTTTGTACTGCTTGATGCGGGTGGCATAGCGGTGAATGATGATGTATGAAATAATGAGCAACAGCAGCATGACACCCGTTATGATACCTACCTGCAAGAACGACTTTTCACGCATAGCGGATATTTCCGCCTCACGTTCCTGCAAGTCAGCCTGCACCTTGTGGTCCATCTGCTGGATAAGGGTTTGCAGTTGGCGGTTCAGTTCCGCATTGCGGCTGGCAAGGCTGTCGGCATATTCCGACAGACGATGGCTTTGGGCACGTTGTTGCGCTATCATATCACGGTTCAGTGTGTAGAGCATCGTGGTGGTCGTCGTCGGAGGTGCTTCCTGTTTCTTGCCGAACAACCCGAGAAAACCTTTCCTCCTCTGTTTCTTCGGCTCTTCCTGCCTGCTCGTTTGCACTATCACCGGCACCTGCTTGGCTATCCGGCGGTTGATGTCCGCCTGTTGTTCCAGAGCCTCCATGATGGCGCACAGCCGCTTTTCCTTGTCCTCCAGCAAGTGGCGCACGCTGTCTATGCGCACCGATTCGTAATGGCTCTTGAAGCGGCAAAGCATACTATCCACCGTCATCCGTTGCCGCCGGTATGCCGCCACATCCTTATCGTCCCATTCCAGCACCGACTCGCCCAAAAGAGACAACTCCACCACACCCACATACGCATCGTGTGTTTCCTTGCGGAAGCGGTTGATTTCACGGTTCTCCCGTTCCAGCAACTCCAAGTCGCGCCATTCTCCGAGCCACGTGCAGATGATGCCGCCCACCAGCAGGACTATCAACAGATAGCCTGCGGCAAGCAGCTTGCGGAAATGCTTGGTAGTGGTAACGAATTGTTCGCTCATTTGCTGTTTGTGTAAATACCGTTATTTAAAATACGCATATAGGTCGTGGAACTTCGCAGGTTCATGGATGAGAATGGCGGCCATGCTGCCTATGACCGCCACCAGAATTATATATCCGAATAGAATTCTACTCCTCAATGAAACAACCATTCTTCCCTTATTTACAATTGTTATAATTATTAAGGCATCTGACCACCGGCGATAGGTGGAATTTCTGTTAGTATGGGATTTCTCGGGATTGAGTTAAAAATTCTTTGGCCACGTATGGCTTGACTTGGAGGAGCGTTTTCATTTACATCAAGCCGATAACATCTATCGTTAAATGTTATAATTCCCCAAATACCAATGGTTCCTGGGATTCTCGCCAATCCTTCAGTAGGTTTAAAAAGAACAACATTATCTATTATTCGATTTTTAACCGCCCGATTCCATGATATTTTAATACTATTGTTAGGCGTTGGAATATGAGCAACATACCTAATGCCATTGTGCCTAAAACTGGCCATATAACACCCCGAAAAACCTGAACTTAAAGTATCTATGCCATTTGAAGCAACGACTGCTATTCTATCCGCAATATATATGACACAGGCGTAGTCTAATCTAAGAAAACGATAGTTACGGGTATATCCTTTTATTTGAAATGTCAAATTACTTTGCGTGAAAATCGGAGGGGTCAAACCTACATTATAAATATTTTGATAATGAAACCGTGCAATATTTGTCATTACTGCTCGACTGTTTGGTAATCTTAATGCTTGAATCAAATTCATATATTTACTTACTGTTACTTTCGTTTGTTATAGGCTCGATACATGATGCCATTATATCCATCAGTTTAGACAGACCTTCGGTCTGCGGCTGCTGACTGGCTGTCACATGTATCTGGTATTTTGCCGTTTGGTTGGTCATGCGGGTGTTCTCGCGGGCGGTCGTGACTTTGCCGCTGATTTCCGCATTTATAAACCAATGTTTTGCAGAAGCTTTTGCCTCTACTTCTGCGTTGGTAGTGCTTTTTACGTTTGATGTATCGGTAACCTCCATCTGGAAATCGACATCCACGCGATCTATGAGCAGGGAAGGAATAGGCACCAATCCTATAAACGGAGCCTTGACACTTTGTGACATTGTTGTCATTTTTCCATCCTGCTGTATCGGTCTTTCGACATCGAATTCCAATATACGCGCTTTATTGCCGCTTTTACCATCAAATGCAATTTGCTGGTAGAAATTCCATGCTGTCGCTGCCAATTCCTGTTGTGCTTCGGCTGCTGCAATAAGTGGAGCTGCAATAAGTTCCCGCATGGGAAGCCCCTTGAATTTGTCAGTCACGTTTGAATCTGCTTTAAGAACTGGAGAAGTTTCTCTGTTTTGAGTCTCTTCCAATGCAGCGGAGATAATTTCTTTCGCCTGTCCGCTTACATTTTCATTCAAGTTTTCCGCATTTTCTTGTTGCCCTTGGTTCTTTATTTCTTCTGCCATAACATTTGAATTTTAAAATTGTTAGATATTTTTTACAAAATCGTCAATAATTCGGGAAATGCTCTCCGGAGTCTCCTGAACCTTAAAATTGACGCAAACCTCCATGACATCATCCGCATCCGGTTTTATGTTGCTCATCTGCATCTGGAGATTGGCTCTTTGTGGGCTGGATAACAATAAGTTGTTTTCCGGAATCTGTGATTCCACGCTTCCGACCTTCGCCTTGAACTTTATCTGCACATTATCCATCGCAAGATAATGATGGGATATCAAAGCTATAAGTGGAATATCAATAGTCTTGTCTCCAACCATGATTTTTTTCGATTGGAACGTATTTGCGTTATTTGCATTTGTTCCTTCAAAAAGTCTGGTCAGATTTTGTATCTGATGATTCTGCAATGTATCTTGTGCACAGTTTACGGCGTATTGCAAACCATTCATAATATCAGAGAATGAATTGGTTTGAACACTGTCCGGCTCATCGTCATTATTTTTCTTGTCTCTGTGAAAAAGTCCCATGTTTTTAATTTAATTACTTGATTTGTTGCCTTTAATGAGCACCAATCTTGGCAATGTCCGGCTTACAGCTTCCATATTTACACTGGAGTCTATATTATTATTGACAATGCCTTGATGCCAAAACCTATATGGTGGATTCTCCGTGTGTTCCATCACGTCCTCCTTTTTTTATTGGGGTTATACTTCGGTTAATGTTTGTTGCGGGCGGAACTTTTCCGCCCGCAACGGTTTACAACTTCCTCAAGGTAGGCAATGCTCCGTTAAGTTCGTAACGCCACTCTGAGCCTGCGTTCTGCAAGGCGGTGTTCATGGCATCAACGGCTTTCTGCCAGGTAACGTCAGTACCGTCCACCTTCGTAGCTTCGGGGGCGGTGTTATGCTGATTGCGGCCGATACCTTGTTCCTGATTGTTCTTCCAGTAGCAGGCGGTCACGACGGTGTAGTTATCTCCAAACAAGCCGCCGATATGCACATTGCCGGTGCTGCTACCCTTACTATTTACGTTGCCAATGGCATAGCAGGCAAGGACGCGGCTTCCTCCGTTTAATCCCACTACACCGCCGCCAGAGAGATTCTTTGGGGAGCCTATTTCTAAGGTCACGTTGCCTGTGGCATAGCAAGCGGTCATGGAGCCCCATTTTTCTCCTGCCACGCCGCCGACATCGACCGTTCCCTTCACTGTGGCCGAGGAGCTGCATCCGGTGATGGAACCGGCCTTTTGAGCACCCACCACACCGCCGACGCACTTCGTGCCGCTGACGCTGCCCGACACCGAGCAGTTTTCAATGGTGCCCCAGCTAAATCCTGCCACGCCGCCAGTATTGCCAAACATGTGATTGCTTGTTATCTGTATGCCCTCCATCACCACGTTCTTCACCGTACCAGCTCTATTGAGATAGCCGAACAGACCCACAAATTGGTCTTTTGTCGTAATGGTCAGCCCCGTGATGGTATGGCCGCCGCCGTCGAAGGTGCCGGTGTATGAGTTGTCGAAGCTTGTGCCTATCGGCGTCCAGTCTTTGCCCGTCAGGTCAATGTTTTTGTCGAGGGTAATGTTAATGTCGGTCTTACCTCCGTTCACTAATTCGGCTACATTCATCAGACCATCAGCGGAGGTCACGGTGTAGCTGCCGTTGCCCTCTATGGTATATCCTGGGTCTTTTGCCGCAGCGAGGGAGACTGTGTAGGTATATTCACCGCCCGCCTGCCAGTCGGTAGCATTCTTCATCTTATAAACGAAGGTCTTGCCGTTAGTGAAGGTGCAGGTAATGAAGGCCGTGCCAGCTGCTACACTTTGCGGGGCTACGAGGGCGGTGTAGGTGTTGCTGCCCTTGTCATACGGGATGATTTCGGCTGGGTTGCCGCCTTCGGTGGAGAGACCCGTCAGCTGCACGCCCATCGACTCCTCGGTGTAGTCCGTCAGCACGATGGTCACCCGCGCCGTGCGGTGGGTGACGCGGAGCGTGGGGCTACCGTAGGTCACCTTCTGTCCGTCGGCTACGATGAGGTCGCTGCCCTCAAAGTCTTTCCGGGCACTTTGGTTGGCTTTTACCTTCACCGCAGGCGGGGATGTCTCACCAGCGGTGTAGGGCCACCACGCCGTGACGGTGATGTCTTTGTGGTTGGTCCAGTAGTGCGGGTCGGTGGAGGTCAGCGTGGCGTTGGTGGGCGTCACGTCGTATGCCTTCACCGTGCCGTCCATCAGGACTGCCACGCTCTGCACACCCTCCCAATTGCCGTCCACCGGGGCACGGGTGCCGGCGGTGGCTGTCGCGGCGGGGTTCAGCCCCGTGGCGGTGAAGACGATGGGTGTGCCTTCCGCCCCTTCAGACAGGAAGCCTGCTTCGTCCTGCGTGCAGGCGGCGAGGGCGAACAGCAGGGCGAGGGCTGCGAATATATGGATGTTTGTTCGTTTCATGATGCGTGTTGTTTAGGGGTTTTTATTGTTTCTTTTCAGTACGGGCAGACCGCCGGTGCCGAGTGTCCACTGGTAGTCGTTGCCGGTGAGGGCGGTGTTCATGCCGTCGACGGCTGTCTGCCATTTCACGGTCGCGCCGTCTACCTTCGTGGCAACTACCGTTCCTCCTTCATTACGGAGTACTCCTTGCTCGGCATTGCCTCCCCAATAACAGGAAGTTATATTCTTGTAGTTGAAACGCACTATAGTTCCACAGCCAGCCTCATCTTTCAATGTGCCGTTGAACCAGCAAGCGATGATATCGCCATAATTTGCATTGGCTATACCACCACTATGTACAGTAAGTTTTCCCGTCACAGAGCAGGCAATGATTTGGCCATGATTTCGGTCCACCATTCCAGCAGCTCCTCCACTACTGCCATCCAGATTCACATCTATGAGTTGTAGGTTCTTTATCACTCCACTTTGATTTAAAAAAAGAAAAAGTCCAAACCTCGCTGCTGAAAAGTTTAATCCCGTAATGCTGTGTCCCTGCCCATTAAAGACGCCGGAGTAGCCTGGCCATGTGTCTAAACGTGTCCATTCCCTACCCGTCAGGTCGATGTCGGCGGTGAGGGTGCAATTTATCGATTCATCTTTTTGTATGGCTTTGTTCCATGCCAGTAGGCCGTTGGCGTTATAGACCGTGTAGGTCTTGGTGTTGCTGTCGTAGATGTAGCCCAAATCCTCAGCCTCGCCGCTCTCGCCGCCGCCGTCAACCCAGCTGCCGATGGTGCAACCCTCTAACGTCAAGCCGGTGGCGTTCACCTTAACGGTATATTTATAGCGGCTGCCCGCTTCTAATACGACGTTGTTCTGCGGACGGAAGTAGAAGGTGCCGCCGCCGAGTTCCACCTTGACGAACTGCTTGCCTGCCGCAACGGTCTGCGGGGCGGTCAGTGCCTCGTAGGTGTTGCCGCTTGCGTTGTAGGTCTTGATGGCGGTCGGGTTGCCGTTATCGGCAGACAGGCTCACGAGGCTCACCGTGGCACCGTCCACGCTTGTGAATCCCGTACCGGGCTTCAGTTCGATTGCCACGCGTGCCGTGCGGTGGGTAAATTCAAGAGTCGGGTTGTTAAATTCCACCTTCCTGTTCTCAGCGGCGATGAAGTCGCTGTTCTGAAAGTCAGCCAATTTGCTTTGGTCTTCGGCCACCTTCACGGCAGGCATCTGTGTGATGTCGGCATTGTCGAAGGGCCACCATGCCGATACGGTAATCGGGTCGCGGCTGGTCCAGTAGTGCGGGTCGTTCTCACGTGAAAGCGTGGCACTCTTGAAATCGGTAGAAGCCGTTACGGTGTATTCCTTTACCGCATCACCCAACTTGAGTGCCACGGAAGTGACGCCCTGCCAATCGCCGTCCACGGTGGCACGGATGGAGGGGGCTGCCAGCAGCGTTGCCTCCACGGACAGTCCGGTGGCATGGATGACTACGGGGTATTCACCTTCGGACAGACGGTTATTGTCAGCCAGTTCGTCCTGTGTGCAGGCAGCGAGGGCGAACAGCAGTGCGAGGACTGCGGGGATAAATAATCTATGCCTCATAATTCTTCATTCTAATCAATTAATTATTAACATCTTACAGGTCAGCATCCACTTCTCCACCGTCTATATCGTTCCACTTTGCAATGGTGGCTTCGCTGACTTCAAGGACTTTGTTGCGTACCTTGACGGTATAGGTATAGTTGTTGCCCGCCTGCAGTGCGCCTTCGGGCATGGTGAGTGTGGCATGATATTCCTGACTTTTGTAATTCACAACCAACGGCAGGGATGCAACTGTCTGCGGGAAGAGGATGATCGATGACGTGAGAACGCCGTCTGCCAAATTCATGGCCAGTTCTCCGGTCTGTGCCCCGTTGTCTGCGGTGGCAATACCGTCGGCCGTGTTGAACGTACCGGTGAGTAACAATCCGTCCAGCGTGTAACGTTCAGGCTTGACCACGCTGAAATTCACGCCGTCGCCCGCCTCGAAGGTAAGGGTTATCTGGCTCATGCGGTGGTGGAAGGAGTTGTCTTCACCGCCTTTGCCGGTTTTGTCGGTGAAGCTCACTACCGGGCTTTTTTTGTCTCCCGTGGCTCCTGAAGCAAAGAGGAAGTCGATGGCAGGCAGGTTTTGCTGCGCCGTGGCATCGGTCGTGGCTGCGAGGATACCTCCCGCCGCGTTGTACGGATAGTAGGCGCGGAAAGTATGGGTCTTTGTATCTTCGATATAGATGACCTTTTTTTCTGCCTCAAATTTCCCATTTTTCAGGATGAAAGGCACGTTGCCGTACTGGGTGTCGTTGCCGATGTCGGTGATGCCGATACGGTCGCCGTTATCCCAGGTGGTTCCGCTGGCGCGGGTGGCGAGGGCGATGTCGGCGGTAAACTGGGCGGCCACTGGGTCACCGTTCAGGTTCTCGTTGTCGTTGTTGCAGGCTGCCAGTGCGAGGACGAGCGTCGCAAGTGCAAAAAATCTTGTCTTCATTATATCTGTCATTATATTAGTTACAAATCGGCATTTACATCATCACCTTTCACTTCTTCCCAGCCGTTGATTTCGGCTCCGTCCACTTCCATGCCTTCGGGAGTCTCAACCAGCGTTCCGCCGAGGGTCAGCGATTTGCCCTTTCTTGTGTTGAACTCCTTGAGAGCTTCTGTGAGGTCGCTTTTCAGCGTGGTGGGGGTCGGGTTGCCGTCAGCATAGCGGATTTCACCCGTCAGCAGCTGTTCCGCTCCGGTCACACCCAGCAGCCGCACCGTGGCTTTCCACTTGCCGGCATCGTCACCTTCGGTTATCTTGGTGAAGGGCAGCACGACGTTTGAAGCGGCTCCGTAGGTATCGGTAGCGAAATCGAGTGTTCTGGCTGCACCCGTCAGATGGGCAACAATCTCCGTGATGCGTCCGGCGGCATCACCCGTCGGTTTGACGACAAGCGTCAGTTCGCGTACCTGCTGCTTCATTGCAGCGGTCAGCGGATAGTCCTTGTCTTTCTCGATGCTCATCTGTTTCGTATAGGTGAAGAACCATCCCGGGGCATTGTTCACAAAGGCATC
>ENA-ORMC01000418-ORMC01000418.1-human-gut-metagenome-genome-assembly--contig:-NODE-418-length-14589-cov-2.86191_pt1 | contig 14589 bp, 13 predicted proteins | sample MGYA00243076_ERZ508842 | MGnify/ENA primary metagenome ERZ508842 (study PRJEB26277, sample SAMN04329816) | human gut metagenome | biome: human-associated habitat | host: Homo sapiens | place: USA... | reverse complement strand
CCACTCAAGAGAGTGGCTTCTTTTTTTATATTCATAGCTGCGGGAGAGAAAGTCCATCGCCATTCCGCGGTTCGTTTTTACTTATGATGTAAATGCGGAACTCTTTTGCGGAACACTCTCAAAATACTGCCAAAGGTGAAGTGCGTAGATAGACTGAAAACTGCGGAAGATGATATTTCTAACTGTGCCGTTTTCCGTGATTTTCTTCACCAAGACCTTACCTGATTTGTTCAACTTTTGCCTTGACAAGGGGGAAAAGGGAGACTATAATCTGCCAGTCAAAAAATGATGGAGATTTTAGTTATGAAGAAAAAAAGTTTATCTGCCCTGTTCCAGCCGGTGGAGCTCACGCAGGGCGAATGCTGGAAGACGATTTTGGCGTTTTCTTTCCCAATCATTGTTTCCTATTTGTTGCAGCAGGTCTATACGATCAGCGATGCGGCGATCGTTGGCCAGACACTGACGGCGCAGGAGGTCGCGGGCGTCAACGATACGACGTCGCTTATCTTTATCTTCCTGCAATTTGCTTTCGGCGTCAGCGCGGGCTTCTGCGTGGTCACGTCGTGCAATGTCGGCGCGCACAATCCTGCGGGGGTGCGGCGCTCGCTGACGACGCAGATCGTTTTATCCGCCGCGCTGACGGTCATCCTGACGGTGCTTGCGCTGCTTCTGCTCGATCCGATGCTTGCGTGGATCAATGTGACGCCGGACAACGGCGAGGTCTACCGCGCGGCCTATACCTATTGCGCGATCATTTTTGCAGGCATCGGTGCGCAGCTGTTCTATAACTTCATCTGCTCGTTCCTGCGCAGCATGGGCGACAGCGTGACGCCGCTGGCGTTCCTGCTGTTCTCCACGGTACTGAACGTGGGACTCGACCTGCTGTTTATCATTGTGTTCCGCTGGGGCGTCGCCGGGGCGGCCATCGCCACGGTGAGCGCGCAGCTCATCAGCACGCTGGGCTGCTTTGCCTATGCTTTCTCCAAATATCCCGAGCTGCGCCTGCATCAGGAGGACTGGCAGATCACGCGCCATGATGTGACGCGCCATCTGATCCAGGGCATCCCGCTCGGCCTCCAGTTCTCCGTGCTGGCGATCGGCATCATTGTGGTGCAGAGTATCGTCGTCCAGTTTGACATGCTGAACGGCGTGATGGTCTCTAATTCCGCGCAGAATGGCTTTGGCGCGGCACCCAAGATCCATAGCCTCTTGATGATGCCGCTCAATGGCCTCGGCGCAGAATCTCGGCGCGGGTGACACAAAGCGCATCAAGGAGGGCACGATCCAGTCGATTATCATCATGCTCATCATAGCGGCGTGCTCCATTCTGATTGGCCTCCTGCTGACGATCAACGGCACCTATCTTCACATCTTCCTCAGTGCTGACAAGGTGACGGCGGAGACGCTCCGCTTTGCCAATTCCTACCTCTATATCGACCTGTCGCTCTACGCGTTCTTGGGGCTTATCTTTGTCGCGCGAAACTGTGTGCAGGGCATCGGCAAGCCGCAGTTCGTGCTGGGCGCGGGAGCGGCCGAGCTTGTCGCGCGCGTTGCCGTCTGTCTGCTGCTGCCTGCGGCGCTCGCGGGCGGCGTGGTCAGCGCGGAGGCACCGCAGGCGGCGGTCTACGGCCTGTGCGTGGCTGACCCGTTTGCGTGGATGTCAGCCGACGCGGTGCTGTGCATTCCGCTTATCAAGAACATCATGCGCGAAAACTACGACTATCTTTACGGCAGCGGCCAGAAACTCATTGAGCGATAAAAAGAACCATAAACTTGCCCCCTTCGTATTCAAAATACGGAGGGGGCAAGCGTTGTTCATAATGAGACGGAGAAATTTGTTGTCAGTCGATGTTCTTCAGACCGTCATATAGATCGTTGAAGGACATTTCCTGACGGCATCTTCCGTAGGAGAGCTCTTTGTTTTCGCCAAATTCCAGCAAGAAGCATTTGGCAAGCTCTTCCACGGTCTGCTCAAGCGTCGTAAAAAACTGTTCATAGGCAAACTTGTTTGCTGCCGAGCCTTCTTCAAAGCAATTCACGATCAGCGATTCGGTCACCTGATCGAGCGGATACATTTTGATGTGCATCAGCTCATGAACGATGATCTCTTCAAAGTTTTCCTCCCGCTTAGGATTCGCAATATTCAGAAGAATGATTGCTTTTCTGTCGGCGCAGTCGATCTTGATGTCGCCGGTTTTCGGCCACGCGGGGTCTTCCACAAATTCAAGGCGGATATCCCACGTGGGTGTGATCCTCAGTTTCCGGATATATTTTTCAAAAAGTGCGGTCAAGGCCTGTTTTTCTACCATGGTATTCCTCCTGAACGTTCAATTTGCTGCATCAAAGCGTAACGGATCAGTCCTCGAACCATGCCACGGCGCGGATGGGCGAACCATCGCAGTTTTCGAGCTTGAGCGGGAAGCAGCTGAACGAAAACAACCCCTTGCCGCATTTGTCGAGGTCCTTGAGGTTTTCGATGTTGACGATGTCCTTATTTTGGAAGAGCTTTTTGTGGCGTGTCAGGTTTTCGTCTGCGATGGGGTCGAGGCCGATGACGTCGAAGCCGATGCCCTTGTGGTCGCCCGCGATGATGTAATCCATCGCCGCATCATCAAGGCAGGGATAGTCGCCAAAGTAGGCATCCGTCCCCCAGCGCTTGTCCCAGCCGAGGTGGAAGAGCAGAAAATCGGCATTTTCCGCGTCTTTGCCGTATTGCAGGATGCGCTCGAGCGTGATGGCCTTGCCCTCGTTCAAGTCGCTGCACTCGATAACGAGCGCCTTGCCGATGAACTGCGAGGCGGGGAACGCGTCGAGCGTCGTGCGGCCGGCGAACAGATGCGCGGGCGGGTCCATGTGTGTGCCCGTGTGGGTGTACATGGTCAGCTTCGTCTCCTTGAAGCCGTCCTTTTCATAGGTGTTCGCGCCGGCGAAAATGGGTGTCTCCGTGCCGGGATAGACCGGCATATTTTCAGCGATGGTGTGGGTCAGGTCAAGTACGCGCATGGGAACATCTTCCTTTCTGTTGAAATCAAAATCAGAACACGAACTGCACCAGCAGCATATAGCACACCGTGCCGCCCGCGATGGAGAGCAGCATTTGTCTCTTCCACAGGTGCAGGCTGATCGTCACGGCGATGGCGATGAGCTCGGGCAGGCCGTAGGCAAAGTGCAGCACGTCAACATTGCGCAGGCAGTAGACGACGAGCATGCCGAAGATCGCGCCCGGCAGTGCTGAGCCGAGGTATTGGATGTACTTGGGCGTCGGCTTTTTCGGGTTGAAGACCAGAAACGGCAGGAAGCGCGTGGGCATCGTGCCGAGCGCGCAGAGGATGATGGTGATGGTCTGTTGTAAGATCGTCTTTTTACCGCCTCCTGCGTCTTGGCTTCGGCGGGCTTTCTCAGCGCGGTCAGCGCGACGAGGATGCAGATCATCGTGGGAATGAGGAAGTTGTCCGCACCGAAAATGAGCAGACACGCAACACTTGCGATAAGACCGATCCACGCGCTGAAATGGTGCTTTTCTTTGAGCCACTGGTCCATGAAGATGACCACAAACATCGCCGTCATCACAAAGTCGAGCCCCTCGGTATTGAAGCGCAGAAGCCCGCCGAGGATGCCGCCGAGCGTTGCGCCCAGGAACCAGTAAAATTCATCGAGCAGCGAGACGAAGAAGTAGAACCAGCCGCGGTCCACGCCCTCGGGGATCTCCGCCGTATAGTTGACGCTGAACGTCTCGTCGCACATCGCGTAGATGAGGTAGGGCTTTTTCCAGCCCGTGCCCTTGTACTTGTCGAGCATCGAAATACCGTAAAACAGGTGGCGCGCCTGGATCATCACCGCCGTCAGGAAGACCTGTACCGGCGCAAACGGCGCGAGCAGCATGCTCGTCGCGACAAATTCAAGGCTGCCGCCGAAGATGACGACGCTCATGATCATCGGATACCAGAAGCTAAAGCCCGACGTGCGCATATAGACGCCATAGGTCATGCCGAGAAATAAAAAGCCTGCGAAGATCGGGATGGTGTGCGGAAACGCGGCCTTCAGTGCCGCAACTGCGGGTGATTTGCTGTGCATGGGAACGGGAAACCTCCTTGTGGTGATGAAACGAAGCAGAAATGCGCCGGTTATTTTTGCGCCCGGTGCATAAACTGACCTGAGGTGATACGATGTCCTGTCAGGACGCGCTGCCCGCCGCCGTCAGCGCCGCTGCGGCGGCCATGGCGCAGGGAAAGAGCGATGAAGAGGTCGCGCTGTTCGCCGCCACCTTTACGCAGCTGGGCGACAGCCTTTCGATGATCGTCGCTCTGCGCGCGTGCGAAAAAAGCGGCGGCAGCGAGGCGGAATAAGGGAATCAGTCCTTGGCCGCCTCTTCTTTGTCTTCGTCCTTTTTGCCGCCCAGGGTGATGAACACGCCCGCGACCAGCGTGATGGCCGAGCCGAGCAGGATGCGCGGCGTGAGCGTTTCGTTTAAGAAGAGAATGCCGACAAAAATGCTCGTGATCGGCTCAAACGTACTCAAAATCGCTGCGCGCTGTGCGCCGATGAGGAACGTGCCCTTCTGGAAGAGCATGACCGCGCCGATGCAGATCATCAGCGAAAAGGCGAGCGCCGCGAGCCATCCGGCGAGGGTCTGCGGCAGGCAGAGCTGGTGCGAGAAGAGACAGAGAAAGAACATGCAGACCGCACTGATGAGCGCCATGTAGAAGGTCATACGAAAGCCCATGACCTCACGGTGGCGGAAATGCGCTAAAAGCAGAATGTAGACGGCGTAGGTCACGCCGGACGTCAGTGCCAGCGCGACACCGAGCGGATCGACTGCACCACTTGGGTCGATGAGAAGCAGAATGCCGAGGGAGCACAGGACCGCGCAGAAAAGCGCTTTTTTCTGCACCCGTTCGCGCAGCACCAGGCCGCCGAGCACCACGATGACGGGATAGGCGAAGTGGAATACCGTCGCCATGCCGGAGGCAAGATAGCGATACGAGCTGAACAGCAGGATCGGCGTGATACAGCAGCCGAAAAAGCCGGTCAGGCTGGTTTCGAGCAGCGCGCCGCGGCTGATGCGCAGCCCGCCCTGCTTTTGGCACAGCAGCGCGAGGACCGGGAGCGAGAGAAGATTGCGCAGAAACACCAGCGACATCGGCGTCACGCCCTGCGCGTAGAGAAAATTCGCGCCCAGCGGCATACAGCCGAAGATGACGGCGCTCAGGATCACGCAGAGATAGCCGAGCCACGGCGTTCGACGTTCCATGATTCTCCCCTCCTTTATATGAATAAAGTGAATGCATTTATCATACGCGCGCTTTTCCTTCCGGTCAAGTGGGGAGAAGAAAAAACACCGCGTTGACAAATATTCTCGCGGCTGATATGCTGTGATATCATCAGAAAAAAGAGAGGAAAGCTATCATGTTTCTCTTTTATGTAAACCCGATATTGATCGCTGCGGCAGTCATTCCGGCCATTGTCCTGCTGCGCTTTGTCTACAAGGAGGACCGGCTCGACAAAGAGTCGCCGGGGCTGCTGCTCTCGCTCGTGATTTTCGGCATTCTATCGACATTTGCTGCCATCGTGACCGAGCAGATCGGCGAGGCGATCTTGGGCATTCTCCTGCCGCAGAGTTCGACCGCCTACAACGTGCTGCTCTACTTCGTTGTGGTCGCGCTGTCGGAAGAGGGCTTTAAGTACCTGCTGCTCAAGAAGCGCACGTGGTATTCAAGCGAATTCAACTGCCAGTTCGACGGCGTGGTCTACGCCGTGTTCGTCGCGCTCGGCTTTGCCCTGTGGGAGAATATCAGCTATGTGCTGATGTACGGTCTCGGCACGGCGGCTGTCCGCGCGGTCACGGCCGTGCCGGGGCACGCGTGCTTCGGTGTGTTCATGGGCGCTTTCTACGGCCTTGCCAAGCGCTACGACAACTTTGGCGACGAGTACCGCAGCCGCCGCTGCCGCCGCCTTGCCGTGCTCGTGCCGGTGCTGCTGCACGGCGTATGAGTACGACGGCTATGCATGGATCTTCGTTGTGTTCGTTGTACTGCTCTTCGCCGCGGCGTACCGCAGGATCAAAAAGCTCTCGCGCGACGACCGCTTTATCGACGACAGCGACTACTACCACTATGACGGCCCCGAGTTCTGAAGAATGAAAAAAGCGCCCGCTCACCGAGCGGGCGCTTTTTCTATTTGAAAGTTATAATTCCATTTCGCACAGCTCGTCGCCGGCCTTGTGGAATCCGGTGCGCTCAAACATCCGCTGCGACTGCGCATTGAACGAGTAGATCTCCGCGTGCAGTTTGGGGATGTGCTGTTCCCTCGCGAGCTTTTGAATTTCGCCGATGACGCGCCTGCCGATGTGCTTGTTCTGGAAGCTCTTCGCCACGACGATGTTGATCTCGCCGTCCGGATGCAGGCAGACGTCGCCGCACAGGCGGCCGCGGTACTTGATGTAAAAAAGACTGCCGCGTGCGTTGAGATAGCGGTACATCGCCTTGAGCAGCTTCAGGTCGTACACACTGTTGCGGTTGTCGACCTGCTTGCACACATCCGCATCCTGATACCACGGAAGCGACGCTTTGTAGTTGGGATCATACGGGACGAGAGTGATCTCGCCGTCGACAATTCTGCGTTCCATGACAGACCTCTCTTACATGATGACTTTCGGCGGAAACGGGCTCAGATGTGCGCGATGCAGTCGTACGCGATGCGCTCTCCGCCGTCGAAGGCACCGTGGATGACGCCGCAGCGCCGGAAGCTATACGCTTCCAAAAGCCGTTGCATCGGGCGGTTATCCGCGTGCGTGTCGGCGCGCAGATAGCCGATCTGCGCGGTGCAGAAGTCGAAGCAGGCTCTCGACACGCCACGCGCTTTCCCGTTGGAGGCGAGACGGTGGATCGTGCCGTAGGGTTGATCGAGATGCCACGCGCCGTCTTCGATGACGCGGTAGCTCTCGTCCTCGCCGAGAAAGAGGGCGAATGTGCCGACGATCTCGCCATGTTAAAGCATCACATAGCTGCTGCCGCATGCGATATCATAGGTGACGATGCTGCGGTCTGGGTACTCGTCGCCCCATTGCGAGGCATTGCCGTTTGCGCGCATGTAGCGCTTTGCGGCGGCGAAGACGTCCAGCACCGTGTCGACGTCCTGCAAGGTGGTTTTGCGAATTTCCATTTTAGCCCTTGTGCTGCTCGAACCAGCCGGTGATCTCGTTTAAGCGGCGGATGCGGTGCTTGGGCTTGCCGCTGCGGGAGAGCTCGTGGTTCTCGCCGCGGAAGAGCACAAGGCGGCTCTCGACGCCGTGCGCGATCAGCGCAGAGTACATCTGATAGCCCTGATCGACGGGGCAGCGGTAGTCCTCGAGCGAGTGGAGAAAGAGCGTCGGCGTTTTGACCTTGTCGGCGTACTTCATGGGGCTGTGCCACCAGAATTTTTCGACATCCGGCCAGATGGTCGAGCCGCACTGATCCTCAGAAAAGTCCGGGCCGATATCGGACACGCCGTAAAAGCTCGTCCAGTTCGAGATCGAGCGCTGGCTGGCGCAGGCGCGGAAGCGGTCGGTGTGGCCGATGATCCAGTTGGTCATAAAGCCGCCGTAGGAGCCGCCGGTTTCGAAGAGGTTATCTGCGTCCATCTCGGGATACTTTGCGAGCGCCGCGTCGCAGAACGCCATCAGATCATCGAAGTCGACCGTGCCGTACTTGCCGCGGATATCCATGAACGCGCCGCGGCCGTCGGAGCCGGTGGGATTGCAGAAGATGACGAAATAGCCACGGCTCGCCCAGTACTGCATCTCGTGATAGAACACGGGACCGTAGACGGTCTTGGGACCGCCGTGAATATCGAAGATGACGGGGTACTTTTTGCCCGCTTCGAAGTCCATCGGCTTTAGGATAAAGCCGTGCACCTCGTGGTCGCCCGCGGTGAGGTTGAGGGGGTCAGGCTGGGCAACGTATTTGCCGCGCAGCATTGCGTCGTTGAAGTGCGTGACGCGGCGGCCCGTCTCGTCGTAGAGCTCCTGCGGCTTCATATCCCAGAGCGCGCAGAGGAGCATTTTGCCGTTTTTGCGGTCAAAGCAGTCGACGCTGCCGTTGCGCACGAGGACGGGGGAGACGGTGCCGTCTTCGAGCTTGTAGAGCCCCGCGCCGTCGAAGCGCGTCGAGATGAAGTACAGCACGTCGCCGTCCATCTTGAACGCCTGACCGCCGCCGTGGCGGACGTCGCAGCCGACGGAAGATCCGCTGGCCTCGCCGTAGACGGCGTCGGGCGCGACGGCAAGCGTCTCGTAGTCGAGCTTGTAAAAGTCGCAGTCCGTGTTCATGCCGAACTTGCCGTCCGCGGCCATGACGAGCAGGAAGGACTTGCCGAGCGCGTATGTCGCGATGACGAAGTCGGGGCGACTCTTGACGACGAGCTCCTGACGGAGCGAGGCAAGGTCGATGCGGTAAAGGTCCTGACCGCCGAAGTGCGCGGGGCGGGGGACGGAGACGTCGAGAAGACTGAAATAGACGGTCTTCTGATCCTCCGCGAGCTGGACATCGGAGACGTTGAAGCCCGCATCCGTCAGGCGGGTGAGCGACTTTTTCTTCGCATCGTAGTAGAAGAGACTTTCATACGCGCCGCGCGTGTATGTGCCGCCGTTCCACCACCAGGGTAGCTGAGAGATGACCTCGTAATCCTCGTTTTCCTTTTTGTCGTCAAAGTAGGCTTTCACGAGCTTCCTGTCGCCTTTATAGAGGTCCTCAAAGCCGGGAAAGGTCGAGCCGACGACAAGCAGGCCGCCGTTTTTGAGAGGGAAGACCTGCGAGACGGGGATGGGAAACGTGTAGGCAAGATCGGCCTCGCCGCCGTCGAGTGCGATCTTGTAGAAGCGGCTCGTGAGCGATGGTTCCTTTACCTCCTCACGGTCGCCCGCGAAAAGAACCGTGTTTTCATCCAAGTAGCAGAACGAGGATTCCTTGCCGCCGCCGGTCAGCGCGCGGACGCGGCCGCCTTTTAAAAGATAGAGGCGGGATTCGTAGCAATTTTTTTCTTTTTTCGCCTGACTCACGGTGAAGCAGGCGCTTGTCCCCTCGGGGAGAATGTCACGTTGGCAAGAAAGCGGACGGCGCAGAAATCGTCAATGGCGATGGGCTTCATGGGAAAACTCCTTTCATCCGTCTGCGCGCAGAGCGGCGCAAAATCACGCAAGCATCATACCACAGCGACAAATATATTGCAATCCGCGGCAAAATCCGTCGAAGCGCACAAAAAAACATCTGCGGAAACCGCAGATGTTCACAAAAAATGCCTTGACTTTTCTGTACCCGTTTGGTAAAATAAAGCGCTTATAAACGGGAAAGGGCGAGGAAAATTCCCCACCCATTACCGAGAGAATAGCATACCGCGGCAAAAAAAGCAAGATGCAGTTCGCTTTGTTTTACAACAAAGCCGGGTGTGTCGAACTGAATAGAGCCGCCGCAATACATTCCTTCAAGCGGACAGGGCTTGAAGAAAAGAAAGGCGTGAAGAGCAAAATGGCCAAAGACAAGATGTATGGCAAAACCCTTCGCAAGAATTTCGCCCGACACGAGGAGATCGTGGAGATGCCGAACCTGCTGGCACTTCAGAAGAAGTCCTACCAGTGGTTCCTCGATACGGGGCTGCGCGAAGTCTTTTCCGACGTCGCCTCGATCTCGAACTACGCGGGCAACCTGGAGCTGAGCTTCATCGACTACAAGATGGACGAAGCGCCCAAGTACGACGTGCTCGAGTGCAAGGCGCGCGACGCGACGTATGCCGCCCCCCTGAAGGTGAGTGTGCGCCTCTACAACAAGGAGACCGGCGAGATCAAGGAGCAGGAGATCTTCATGGGCGACTTCCCGCTCATGACCGAGTCCGGCACGTTCGTCATCAACGGTGCCGAGCGCGTGGTGGTTTCCCAGCTCGTCCGTTCCCCCGGCATTTACTACGGCAAGGACATCGACCTTAAGACCGACCTCCCGCTGCTGACGTCCACCGTCATCCCGTACCGCGGCGCATGGCTCGAATACGAGACCGACGCCAATGAGATGTTCTGGGTGCGCATCGACAAAAACCGCAAGATCCCCATCACCGAGCTGGTGCGCGCCATCGGCTTCAAGACCGACGCCGAGATCCTCGAGCTGTTCGGCGATGACGACCGCGTGGCCGTCACGCTCGAAAAAGACGCCTGCAAGACCTATGAAGAGGCGATGCTCGAGATCTACCGCAAGCTGCGCCCGGGCGAGCCGCCCACGGTCGAGGCCTGCGAGACCCTCATCAACAACCTCTTCTTCGACCCGCGCCGCTATGACCTGTCCATGGTCGGCCGCTACAAGTACAACAAGAAGCTCTCCCTGTGGGCGCGCATCCGCGGGCAGAAGCTTTCCTTCCCCGTTGCCGACCCGCGCACGGGCGAGATCCTCTTCGACGCAGGCCACATCGTCACCGACGAGGAAGCCCGCGAGATGGATGCCATCGGCGTCAACGATGTGACCATCGAGGTCGATGGTCGTACGATGCGCGTGTTCTCCAACCACATGGTCGATCTTGACCGCTTTGTTGACTTTGACCCCGTGGCCGAGTGCGGCATCAAAGAGCGCGTGCGCGAGAGCGTGCTCAAGGAGCTGCTCGAGCAGTACAGCGGCGAGGAGCTCAAGGAAGCTATCCGCGACAACGCCGACCGCCTCGTCCCCAAGCACATTCTGGTCGACGATATCCTCGCCTCCATCAACTACATGAACGCGCTGGCGCACGGCATCGTCTATAGGGACGATATCGACCACCTCGGCAACCGCCGTCTGCGCTGCGTGGGTGAGCTGCTGCAGAATCAGTTCCGCATCGGTTTTTCCCGTATGGAGCGCGTCATTCGCGAGCGCATGACGATCCAGGATCTCGACATCGTCACCCCGCAGAGCCTCATCAACATCCGCCCCGTCACCGCGGCGATCAAGGAGTTCTTCGGATCGAGCCCTCTGTCCCAGTTCATGGATCAGACGAACCCGCTCGCCGAGCTGACGCACAAGCGCCGTCTGTCCACTCTGGGCCCCGGCGGCCTTTCCCGCGAGCGCGCGAATATGGAAGTGCGAGACGTGCACTACAGCCACTATGGCCGTATGTGCCCGATCGAGACGCCGGAAGGTCCGAACATCGGCCTGATCTCCTACCTCGCGACCTACGCCCGCATCAATGAGTACGGCTTTATCGAAGCGCCGTTCCGCAAGGTCGACCACGAGACCTGCCGCGTGACCGACGAGATCGAATACATGACCGCAGACGTCGAGGACCAGTACATCGTCGGTCAGGCTGCCGAGCCTGTCGATGAAAACGGCTGTCTCGTCAACCAGCGCATCACCTGCCGCCACCGCGACGAGATCGTCGAGGTCGACCGTGACCGCGTCGACTATATCGATATCTCCCCGCGTATGATGGTCTCCATCGCGACGGCGATGATCCCGTTCCTGCCGAACGACGACGCGAACCGCGCCCTGATGGGCGCGAACATGCAGCGCCAGGCCGTTCCTCTGCTCCGCCCCGAGGCGCCGATCGTCGGCACCGGTATGGAGCATAAGATCTGCATGGACTCCGAGGTCGTCATCCTCGCCGAGGGCGACGGCATCGTCACAAAGATGGACGCGCGCGCCATCACTGTCGCCTACGACAACGGTGAGACGAAGGAATACAAGCTCACGAAGTTCCTGCGCTCCAACCACGGCACGTGCATCAACCAGCATCCGATCGTCGACGTCGGCGAGCGCGTGCATGGCCGCCGCCTGAACGAGAACGGCGTGTGGGAAGATCCCACTGTCCTTGCCGACGGCCCCGCGACCGATCAGGGCGAGATCGCTCTGGGCCGCAACATCCTCGTCGGCTTCATGACCTGGGAAGGCTACAACTACGAAGACGCCGTTCTTCTGAACGAGCGCCTTGTCCGCGAGGACTATTACACCTCCATCCACCTCGAAGAGTACGAGCTTGACGCACGCGACACCAAGCTCGGCCCCGAAGAGATCACCCGCGATATCCCCAACGTCGGCGAAGACGCGCTCAAAGATCTCGACGAGCGCGGCATCATCCGCATCGGCGCGGAGGTCCACGCCGGCGACATCCTCGTCGGTAAGGTCACGCCCAAGGGCGAGACCGACCTGACTGCGGAAGAGCGCCTGCTGCGCGCCATCTTCGGCGAAAAGGCGCGCGAAGTGCGCGACACCTCCCTTAAGGTGCCCCACGGCGAGAGCGGTATCGTCGTCGACGCCAAGGTCTTCTCCCGCGAGGCGGGCGACGAGCTCGGCCCCGGCGTGAACATGGTCGTGCGCGTTTACATCGCGCAGCGCCGCAAGATCCAGCCGGGCGACAAAATGGCAGGCCGTCACGGCAACAAGTGCGTTGTCTCTCGCATCCTGCCGCAGGAGGATATGCCTTTCATGCCCGACGGTACGCCGCTCGATATCGTGCTGAACCCGCTGGGCGTTCCGTCCCGTATGAACATCGGTCAGGTGCTCGAGGTCCATCTGGGCTACGCCGCCAAGACCCTCGGCTACAAGGTCGCGACCCCGATCTTCGACGGCGCGAGCTACGAGGATATCCGCGAGGAGCTCATCAAGGCCGGCCTCGATCCCGAGGGCAAGAGCTGGCCGTACGACGGCCGCACCGGCGCGCGCTTCGACAATAAGGTCACCGTCGGTTACGTGTACTTCCTCAAGCTGCACCATCTGGTCGACGATAAGATCCACGCCCGTTCCACCGGCCCGTACTCCCTTGTCACGCAGCAGCCGCTCGGCGGCAAGGCGCAGTTCGGCGGCCAGCGCTTCGGCGAAATGGAAGTTTGGGCCCTCGAGGCTTATGGTGCAGCTTACACCCTGCAGGAGATCCTGACGGTCAAGTCCGACGACGTGACCGGCCGTGTGCGCACCTACGAGTCCATCGTCAAGGGCCACAACATCCCGCAGCCCGGCGTGCCCGAGTCGTTCAAGGTCCTTGTCAAGGAACTCCAGGCCCTGTGCCTCGATGTTCAGGTCCTCGACCGCGACGGCAACCAGATCGAGCTCAAGGAAGACGAAGACGCGATGGATACGTTCAACCTCGCCCGCATGGACGCCGAGGATGAGCGCCACCGCAGCAACCCCTTCGCCGATGAAGCCGAGCTCGAGGACGCAGGCTTTGAATATGTCGCTGATGATGAAGTCAACGCCGACTTTGCCGGCGACGATCAGGAAGACTGAGAAAAGGAGGAGCATATAGAAAATGAGTTACGCAACGTTTGACGCCATTAAAATCGGAATCGCTTCTCCGGAAATGATCCGTGAATGGTCTTACGGCGAGGTCAAAAAGCCCGAGACCATCAACTACCGCACCCTCAAGCCCGAGCGCGACGGCCTGTTCTGCGAGCGCATCTTTGGCCCCACGAAGGACTGGGAGTGCCACTGCGGCAAGTATAAGAAGATCCGCTACAAGGGCAAGATCTGCGACCGCTGCGGCGTGGAAGTCACGCGCGCCAAGGTCCGCCGCGAGCGCATGGGTCACATCGAGCTCGCCACGCCCGTTTCCCACATCTGGTATTTCAAGGGTATTCCCTCCCGCATGGGTCTGCTGCTCGATATCAGCCCCCGCATCCTGGAGAAGGTGCTGTATTTCGCCGCTTGTATCGTCACCGATGCGGTGAGACCCCGCTGATGCGCAACCAGATCCTCTCGGAGAAGGAATACCGCGATATGCGCGAGAAGTATGAGGACGATTTCGACGCCGGTATGGGCGCCGAGGCCGTCAAGAAACTCCTCCAGCAGATTGACCTCGAATCCTTGTCCGAGCAGCTCCACACCGAGCTCAAGAGCGCGAGCGGCCAGAAGAAGGCCCGTATCGTCAAGCGCCTTGAGGTCGTGGATGCGTTCCGCATCTCCGGCAACAAGCCCGAGTGGATGATCATCGACGTGCTGCCCGTCATCCCGCCCGAGACTCGCCCGATGGTCCAGCTCGACGGCGGCCGCTTCGCGACCTCCGACTTAAACGACCTCTACCGCCGCGTCATCAACCGCAACAACCGCTTGAAGCGCCTCATTCAGCTCAACGCGCCCGACATCATCGTGCGCAACGAGAAGCGCATGCTGCAGGAAGCGGTCGACGCGCTGATCGACAACGGCCGCCGCGGCCGCGCCGTTACCGGTGCGAACAACCGCGCACTCAAGTCCCTTTCCGACATGCTCAAGGGTAAGCAGGGCCGCTTCCGTCAGAACCTGCTCGGCAAGCGTGTCGACTACTCCGGCCGCAGCGTTATCTGCGTCGGCCCTGAGCTGAAGATCTACCAGTGCGGTGTGCCGAAGGAAATGGCACTCGAGCTGTTCCGCCCTTTCATTATGAAGAAGCTCGTCGAGGACGGCGCCGCCAACAACATCAGGCCCGCCAAGAAGATGGTCGATAAGGGCCGCACCGAGGTCTGGGACGCGCTCGACGTCGTCATCAAGGATCACCCCGTCATGCTCAACCGCGCACCGACGCTCCACCGTCTTGGTATTCAGGCGTTCGAGCCGGTGCTGGTCGAGGGCCGCGCCCTCAAGCTCCATCCGCTGAACTGCCCGGCATTCAACGCGGCCATCGCCGGCGACCCGA